>Ga0172373_10001030_pt1 | contig 45318 bp, 45 predicted proteins | sample Lak10m_2_FD_114546 | JGI IMG/M metagenome (GOLD analysis project Ga0172373, IMG submission 114546) | Freshwater microbial communities from Kabuno Bay, South-Kivu, Congo - kab_092012_10m | ecosystem: Environmental > Aquatic > Freshwater > Lake | place: Democratic Republic of the Congo... | reverse complement strand
TTACCTTCAAAGGTCTGCCCCTCGTTAATAAAAATCGAAAGAAAACGGGCGTACTCGTTTACACTGGTCTTCAATGCACCGTCGGGGTACGTGGGATAACCGTAAAATCCATACGACTTGGGCTGGCGTAAAAGATCATTGTAGCCATACGGGATCGCCATCATCTCTGTGTTTACACTTTTGAACATCCAGCCGCTATGCTCCATGCCTAAAGGCTCGAAGATCGCCGTTTTGCAATACTGATCAAACGGCATTCCACTGATCTGTTCCACGAGATACCCCACCAAGCCAAAACCCGTATTTGTGTACACGTAGGTCGTCCCTGGCGCTGTTTTGAGGAAGTTATCCTCTGCGTTGTACAACGCCCCTTCGGGTGTCATATAATCTTTTAAGTAATCACCCAGCGCAATCGGTGAATCAGGCAGGATGGGCTCGGTTTCCAAGGTGTAATATTGTTCGTAAACATCACTATCCTGAATACTGGAGGTGTGCGTCAACAACATGCGGAATGTGATCGGTGACTCGGGAAAATTAGGATTGCGGACTTCAAACGGCAGGTATAGATTAATATCATCATCAAGACCGAATTTCCCCTGCTCATACAGGGTCATCAAAGCCGTAGCAGTCACCGTTTTGGAAACGGACGCAATCGTGAACAACGTATCAGGCGTGACCTTGCGATTGGCTGCGATATCCGCAAGCCCATAGCTTTCTACGGATTCGATCTGTCCATTGCGGATGACAACCAGCGCCGCGCCAGGAATCTTTGCAGCCTCGATGGATTGGGGAAGGCTGGTACTTGCACGAAGAAGATGGTGCAGGTCTGTGTATAAAAAGAACAGAAAAAACAGAAGAATAACGGTCAATAGACCCGTAAGCCAAGGGTGAGATTTTATCCAGATCATTAGGTATCCTTTTGGTTTTAAGATACACAATCTACGCCCATTGAAATAGAAAGTTGCGTTTGTTTTATCTAAAATAAACTATTAACACCTTCAGTTCGTGGAAGTCCACTTCGGGCGAGTCCGCTGAGGAAAGCAGATTCAAGGTAAAAAGCATCCCGTCCACAACGTTGTAGACGGGACGATCTGATATTATTTCTTTGTCTTGTCCATAAAAATGATCGAAGTCAGAACGAACCCAAATATGAAGAAGATTCCACGAGTAATGACGAGGGAGGGAATCCATTCACGGGGGGCAGTTAGCGCCAGCACACCCAGCGGCAGTTGGAGGTAGATAAAAGACCACGCCGCAAGTTTTTCCAGCCAGCTCTCACGAGGAAAACAAAGTCCCATCAGGAAGATCGAAAGATAACTGCTGATGAATTTCACCTGGCTCGCTGCCATTTGCCACGCCAGTTCCGCATCGCGGATGGATAGTCCCTTCTCTACTTGTGTCAGCATGGTCATGATGTGGGCATTTTCGATCGCATCCAACGCCCCGGTCAGAATGATCGCGCCGATCGCAAGGTTGATCAACGACGGATTGCCGCGTTCCTTCAAAAGCACGCCCAACAAAACAAAGAAGGTCGTGTACACCACAATAAAAACATCATCAAGGGCGAAACTCAAACGCATCGCGGCTGAACGAGCAGCCAGCATCTCTGAATATTCACTGACCGCCCTCACCACCTGAAACGGTTCCTGCGATCCGCCTAAAAACAGCGAAACCAACAGCAGCGCAAAAGCCAGCAAGCCCCCTGCCACGCCCAACATCACCAATGTTTTTTGCAACCTTTTCGTGTCCATTTTTATTCTCCTTTGGCTTGGTTTTGTTGAAATGGAGGAACATCAGGACTGGACAGGAAACATTTGCAATGGCTGCCGCAAGTGTGCAACTCAGGCAATTTGGAGATCTCGTCATATCCATGCAGCAGCATGGAGCGCATGGATTGCAGGACCGCAATATCATGATCGATCTCCGCGAGGCGCACATCCAAGGCACTTATCGCTCGTTTACACGGCGGGGCAGCCTCATCTCGAATCACAAGAAATTCAGCAATATCATTTACGCTGAAGCCAAGCTTTCGTGCGCTGCTGATAAATCGCAAACGGCTTACCGTATCATGAGAATAGGAGCGGTAGTTATTTGCGCTTCGCTCAGGGCGTGGAAGCAGACCTTTCTCTTCATAAAAACGAATGGTCTTTGCAGAGATGCCCGTCAGTTTGGAGAGTTCCCGTATCAACATAATTACCTCGCCATTCTAAACTTTCCAGTAAGGGGAATGTCAAGACCAGGTTTTAGGTATAAAAAACAGCAGATGAATTCTGTGAAAAGCCTGCGCTCAATTTAATCTTCTGCGATTAGAACCTATTCTCACTACGACAAAAAGACAATATCATTCGGATTGCGCAGGAGCTTCAGGATGTTATCTTTCACCTGAACAATTTCGCTCAGCTTCACAAAATCCTGGTCACTGACAATAAAAACCATGGGGTCGCCATCTTCAAATAGCCCAGCCAGGGTCAGGCTTTTATCGTTCTCATCGAATGTATAAGGACTGCGGTCACGCAAGGCAGTCCAATAGCCCTGCATCTGCTGGGCATACCAGGTTTTGATAATTTTACGGAAAAGATATGGGTGGATCTCTGACTCATCTGTAATCGCTTTGAGGTCAATAAGTTTAATTCCCTCGGCAACGCTTCTATCATAGACCCACAGGTTGGGTATCTTGCTAGACCTTTGAACGGTGCCATTCTCAAGAGCTTGTCTCTTTTGAAGCCCGTCCGCCTGGGCAAAGCGGACTGCTTCGATCAACTTGTCACGCAATCGCCCGGCCAAAGTCATAAAGAAATAGGGATATACCAATCCATAACGGAGCAGTTGATAGTTGACGCTTTTTTCAAGGCGGTCGGCGAGCATCTCCTTGCTCAACTCAGAACCGTCAGCGTCATTGGTATCGCCAGGAAACACCCAGGCGAGCGGACGTCCATTTTTTTCGATATTGCTGGTGACAATATAAGCGGGAATATTGTCTGTCTGTTTCTCGTCCAACCAAACTTCCTGTCCATTTTTTTCAAAACAAGCTTTGGCAACCCAGGTGGTCTTGCCGAATTTTTTCCACTGCGGCTTTTTTACTCCCACCAGCCACATAAAAGCCTCGGCGGCGATTCGTCCAATTTCCTCTGGCTGTTTGTAATGACCTGGAGCAGGCTTTCCTTCCTTATCCTTTTCCTTTTCTTTCGATTTCAAGTCAGGCGGAGTCGGCAAAGGCATGGGGCCAAAGTGTGTTTCCAATGCGTCAATGCCTTCCAAACGCAATTGAACCGCGCCGTTTTCTTTGGTCAACTTTTCGGTAAAGAGTTCTTTGTTTTCGTTTTCCAGTCCCTCCCACATGGCAGAGTTGGCTGCCTTGAACATCATCGAGTCTCCATCTGGTGAATACCCCACTACGTGCATTGAACCTTTGATCAATAAATATTTCATGTAATTTCCTCAGTGAAATTGGGATGCTTTTGCGATGCCAGACAAATACTTTTTCAAGTTTACCAAATTCCCCTTACACATACGCAGTAGAACTTATATCAAAAACACATGAGGGTTGATCTGTACTCGTCCTTTAAGTCCGTGGACTTTCACGAACGAAGGCAGGGCCTTGCAAAGCGCCCTATGGGCCAGTCCGCATCGAAATACTAAACGCATACAAAAAAAGGGCTGCCCGCGTTGGGCAGCCCTTTCGAAAACACACCCAATTACATATTGACTTTGGGCAACTTGCTCATCGATTCTTTGATCGCTTCTTCGGGGTACTCGTAATCTTCCAATTTGCCGCTCAAATAGGTTTCATACGCCACCATGTCAAAGTTGCCGTTGCCAGAAAGGTTGAAGAGAATGACGCGCTTCTCGCCTTTAGCTTTGGCATCCAGCGCCTCGTCGATCGCAACTCGGATCGCATGTGACGATTCAGGCGCAGGGACGATTCCCTCGGCGCGGGCAAATTGAACCGCCGCTTCGAAGGTCGCGCGCTGCTTGACCGCAACCGCATCGATCAGACCCGCATCCACCAACGCGCTGACACTTGGTGCCATGCCGTGATAGCGCAGTCCACCCGCATGGATTCCAGGCGGCATGAAGTCGTGCCCGAGAGTATGCATTTTAACGATGGGCGCCATCTTGGCAGTATCCCCATAATCGAAGGTGTACTCACCCTTCGTCAATGAAGGGGTCGCCGTCGGTTCGACAGCCACGAGGCGGGCACGTTTTCCATTCTTCAAATTCTCGCGCAGGAAGGGATACGCGATACCTGCGAAGTTTGATCCGCCGCCCACACAACCGATCACAACGTCAGGATATTCATCCGCCATATCCATCTGCTTCAACGCCTCTTCCCCGATCACGGTCTGATGCAACAACACGTGGTTTAGCACGGAGCCCAGGCTGTACTTCTTCGCCCCGTTCGAAGTGGCGGCAACTTCCACCGCTTCCGAGATGGCGATACCGAGTGAGCCAAGGTTATTCGGGTTTTCAGCCAGCACGCTGCGACCATAATTCGTGCGGTCGGTCGGGCTGGCATAGACCTTCGAGCCGTAGGTTTCCATCAAGTAACGGCGGTAAGGCTTCTGTTGATATGAAACCTTCACCATGTAAATTTCAAGTTCAAGGTCAAAGACATTGCAAGCGAAAGCCAAAGATGCCCCCCACTGCCCTGCGCCAGTCTCCGTGGTCAATGCCTTGGTGCCAGCAGCCTTGTTATAGAACGCCTGCGCGATGGCAGTATTCGGCTTGTGGCTGCCCGAGGGAGAAACCCCTTCGTATTTGTAGTAGATGTGCGCAGGTGTACCCAGCGCCTTCTCCAAGCGACGCGCCCGCAGCAAAGGGGTGGGACGATACAGCTTGTAGATCTCGCGAACTTCTTCGGGAATTTGAATATAACGTTCCGTGCTGACTTCCTGCATGATAAGTTCCATCGGGAACAACACCGAAAGAAAGTCAGGTGTGACGGGCTCCAACGTCCCAGGGTGCAACACGGGCGCAGGCGGCACGGGGCTGTCTGCATAAATGTTGTACCAGAACTTCGGCAGGTCACTTTCGTTCAATTGATAGCGGGTCTGGTCGGTCATGGGTTCCTCCAAAAAAATATGGTTTGAGATTTTTTGAGGATGAAACACCGCATTAAAGAAAAATACAGCGTTCATCCCAAAAGGGACGAACGCTGTTCGCATCCGTGGTGCCACCCAACTTAAGCTGACATACTCTGTAAAAAAATCCCGTTGTGATGCAACGGGAGCCAGCTCACTCTTGTAGTTTACTGGTCAGATGGTCTCAACCATCCTTCCAAGAAACTCTGCCTTGGTAACGGGTGCAGTTCCCGTCTCTGGTACTCATGCCTCAACGATGCTCGGCACTTTCTCTTCACAACTCGGAGGTCCATTCCACTTCCGCGCTTTCGCCTCGCTTGCACCATGGTTCTGCTTGGCTCTCTGTTAATCGCTTTGAAGTGTACTCGTCCTCGTCAGCGTTTTATCTATGGTATTGGGCGGTATTCTATGACGGAGGCGAAAATGAGTCAAGGATGAAGTTGACTCCGCTGCCACTACCCCTTCCCGCGTTTGCGATGACGATACGCATTTGCCAACCCGCCCACAGATGTCTCACGGTACAACGAAGGCAGCGCCTGCCCCGTCTCACGCATGACGGAGACAACCTCATCATACGAGATGCGATGTCCGCCGTCTGTGAAGAGAGCATAGTCAGCACTCGCGAGTGCTTGCGCGGCGGCGAAAGCATTGCGCTCGATGCATGGAATTTGCACCAGTCCCGCCACGGGGTCACAAGTCAGGCCGAGGTTGTGTTCCAGCCCCATTTCGGCGGCATATTCGATCTGGCGTGATGTTCCTCCCAGCAGTTGCGCCGCCGCACCCGCTGCCATAGCGCAGGCAACTCCCACTTCTCCCTGGCAACCAACTTCGGCACCGGAGATCGAGGCGTTGTGTTTCGCCAGATTTCCGATCAGTCCCGCAGTCGCAAGTGCGCGCAGAATCGAATCATCCGAACACTTCAACACTTCCTGCAAATACCGCAGCACCGCAGGCACGATGCCGCACGAACCGCAAGTGGGCGCGGTCACGATCTCGCCGCCGCAAGCATTTTCTTCCGAGACCGCCAGCGCATACGCAGAGACCAAGCCCGCACGCTGAAGCACCTGCCCCGAAAGCATGCTCTTGCGATAAAACGACCACGATTTGCGCGCCAGCCCCAACCCACCGGGCAGAACACCCTCCGCATGTAAACCTCGTTCAATGGCTGCCTGCATCACCTCCCATACCTTGCGCAAATATTCCCAGATCTGTTTGCCTTCGCGCTCTTCTACATACTCCCACAACGGCTGCCCCGTCAATTTGCATTGATCGAGTATCTCGTACATTTTGTTCAAGTCGTACACTTGCTGAGGAACAGGCAAGCTGCCCTCATCACGCAACGCGCCGCCGCCCACACTATACACTTCCCATCGCCCAAGCGCCTTGCCATTCGCATCCACTGCGGTAAAGCGCATCCCATTCGGATGAAAAGGAAGTTCCTTCTCTCTCCAGATCACTTCCAACATGCCAGGCTTGAAAACACTTTTTAGCGCCGCGTCAGTCAAATGTCCGCGCCCTGTAGCGGCCAGACTTCCATAAAGTTTTACGCGATACCCCGCCGCCGACGGATACCGCTCACAAAAAATCTCCGCTGCGCGCCGCGGCCCCATGGTATGGCTGCTCGATGGCCCCACACCGATCCGATAAAGTTCCTGAATGGATTCCATTTGTTGCTCCTGAATTACCTTCAAAGCTTATTCTACGTCAATATGATGAGTACAACGTCATTTCGTGGATACATATTTGCGCTTCACACCTAACTTTTAGTTGATTCTATTCCGAATGGTTTTCGCTACTCTGCCACACACCCCATTAACTAAGACAGGCACATCCATATGGACGTGCCTTTTAATGCGCTTAAACGGGTAAAGCCCGTGTTCGTATCCTCAATCTGAATACGAGGCAAATCGGTCTTTCAATTTCAGAAACGGTTTTTCCAAAACATAGTAGCTTAAAGATGCAACTGCAACGGTCAATATAAAAGAGGCAACAAAAATTATTGGATGAGCTGTATCATCTGGCACACCATATTCACGGATCAGCCCTACTGCCCAGATGATCGGGAAATGGTAAATATACAATCCATACGAGATTTTCCCGAGGTATTGCAGAGGGGGCCAGTCAAGAAATCGAACAAAGAGTCTCTCGTGAACAACGCAGTAAATAAGGACTACAAACCAGTAATTAAGCAACGTATAAGCCCATATATACTGATATGCATCTGGCATTGTAACTTGATAACCTAATGTCCCAAACGGCTCAATGAAGCCATTTGCTACATACTGGGAAATAAAACCGATCAAAGGAACACCAAGGCTAAGATAAAGTAATTTTTTGCGGGCATTCGGAATCTGAAAGCGGGTGATGTACGCACCCAGTGCGAACGCGTCCACATGACTGAAAGGAAGGGTGTAAACGGGCAAAAAGGCGGGGTCGCGGAATGATTCTATGTCGCCAAATTGATATATTAAAAATATTGCAAGACGAAAGACTGGCCCAGCAATGATCCCAGCCAAAAACAATTTCTTTAACGACTTTTCATTGACTAAAAACACCAACAGCGGCCAAAAAATATAGAATTGCTCTTCTACTGAAAGAGACCAGAGATGGTCGAGAAAGCGAGAAGAATTGAAATTCTGATGGGCGGAGTAAAAATCATATATATACAGGATCGCATACCAGATCTGATCAGTAACCGCCTGTAACGTTTTAGGCTTGTACGAAATGGATATCAACCATGTTGCTATTGCAAATATCAGAAATAGATAAAAATAATAGAGAGGAAATATCCGAAAAAAACGCCTGCTATAAAACTTCTGGAAGTATTCCCTGCCAGAAAGTTTCTCTTTCATTCGCAATAGAACCCCCGTGATCAAAAAGCCCGAAAATACAAAGAATATCTGAACGCCCATCCATCCGAATGGCACGTACCCTGTATGAAAGCCAAAAATTATGAGAAAAGAAAGCGCTCTTAATCCATCAAGCCCGGGGATCATAAAAGAAAATTGAAAGCCTCCTTCACATAGTCATTCTGAAATGTAGAACGCCGAGTATACAACCAAAAATATCAACCCAGGACATACCTGCACTAGGGAGATTAATCCGAATATGACGCAAATCGGTCTTTCAATTTCAGAAACGGTTTTTCCAAAACATAGTAGCTCAAAGAAGCGACGGTAACCGTACCGGCAAAGGAAAGAATCAAAATATAGAAAGGGACATATTCTTCTGAGAGCCCAAACCTGCGCACCAGCCCCATAAACCAGGCTACTGGGAACTGATACACTACAGCGAAATGGTAAATATATAATCCATATGAGATCCTGCCGAGATATTGCAAAGGCGGCCAGTCCAGAACTCGGATAAAGAGCTTTTCATGTGCCACGCAATAGATCAGAACCGCAAACCAGTAATCAAGCAAAGTGTATGCCCAGATAAATTGATAGGCATCAGGCAATGCATCCTGATACCCCAGCGTCAGGAGAGACTCAAACCTGCCATTCGCCGCGAATTGCGTGATGAATCCGAGCAGGGGAACACCAATACTTAGATAGGCTAATTGTTTGCGGGCGTTGGGGATCGAAAAGCGGGAAATATACGCGCCAAGCGCAAACGCGTCCACATGGCTGAAGGGAAGAGGATAAACGGCAAGCGACACGGGATCGCGAAGTGATTCAATATAGCCTGACTGATAGATCAAGAAGATAAGCAAACGGAAAGCCGGTCCTGCAACAATTCCTGCCAGAAACAGTTTCTTTAGCGCTTTTTCATTAACCAGGAAAATTAACAACGGCCAAACGATATAGAACTGTTCCTCCACTGAAAGCGACCAGAGATGGTCAAGGAAAGGAGACGACTCAAAGCTCTGATGGGCTGAGTAAAAATTATAGACATACAAAACTGCATAACGGATCTGATCCAACACCCCTTGCATAGCCTTGGCTTTATATGAAATGGAGATAAAAATCGTTGCCACTACAATTACCAGCAACAGGTAAAAATAATAAAGTGGAAAGATCCTGAAAAAACGTCTTGTATAAAATTTCTGGAAATATTCTTTTGGTGGCAGTTTTTCCTTCATCCGTAAAAGGATCCCTGTGATCAGAAAGCCTGAAAAAACGAAGAACATCTGAACGCCCATCCAACCAAATGGAAGATAGTCGGTATGGAAACCGAAAATCATCAGAAAGGCGATCGCTCGCAATCCATCAAGCCCGGGGATCATAAAAAAAGTCAACTTCCTTCTTTACGTCGTTATCAGGAAAAGAATAACCCTGCCATGCAAGGTTGTTCTTTAAGAGGTATTGGTTGAAAATTATCGATGCACTAATAATGGATCGAACTTAAATTATCAAGTTTATCGGTACTGTGTGTGGCGTGGATACGGCGGATGGTTCCGGTCAGGCCACGTACCACAAGACTTTCAGTGGTGATGTGATTTCCAAAATAGCGCACGCCTTGCAGAAGTTCACCATCCGTAATGCCTGTGGTGGCAAAGAACACATCTTCTGAAGAAACCAGGTCATTCATCGTCAACACTTTATCAAAATCATAGCCTGCCTCCCGTCCACGGCGCAGTTCGTCTTCATCTCTCGCAAATAACTTGCCCTGGATCTCGCCGCCCATGGCACGTAGAGCGCAGGCAGTCAACACGCCTTCAGGCGTGCCGCCAATGCCCAGCAAAACATCCACGCCTGAATCAGGCCATGAGGTCATGAGCGCAGCAGCCACATCCCCGTCAGGGATCTGGCGAATGCGCGCGCCACAGGAACGGATCTCAGCCACCATCTTGTCGTGGCGTGGTCGATCAAGAATGATGGTGGTCAAGTCTTCGATATGTTTTCCCTTGGCCTTGGCTATCGCCTTGAGGTTTTCAGTGATAGGTTTTTCGATATCAATTACACCTTTGGCTTCAGGGCCAACGGCAAGTTTGTTCATATATAAAAATGGGCCTGGATCAAACATCGTCCCGCGCGGGGCAAGCGCCACCATCGCGAGGGAATTTGAGCGGCCAAATGCCAAAGGGCGAGTCCCATCTATCGGATCAACGGCCACGTCCACGTCGGGGGAGGAACCGTTTCCCACCTTTTCGCCATTGAACAACATCGGAGCTTTATCCTTCTCCCCTTCCCCAATGACGATGATGCCGTTCATGTCTACCGTGCTGAGGACAAGACGCATCGCATTAACTGCGGCCTGATCGGCCGCTTCTTTATCGCCTCGTCCCATATAGCGACCCGCCAACATTGCAGCTGCTTCAGTGACACGGGCAAGTTCCAACGCGAGATTTCGAGTGGGTGTTGCTCCAAGCACGTCCATTCTGCCTCCAGGGTTTATAGGATGAACCAAACAAGGAAATAATAACCGATCACTGCGCCCCATAACCAAGAGTCGATGCGGTCGAAGAAACCACCATGTCCGGGGATAATATCACTCGAATCCTTGATGCCGGACTGACGTTTGATCATGCTTTCGCCAAGGTCACCCAACGGAGGAAGGGTTCCGAGCAAAAAGCCGAGGATCGCGCCCTGCCAAAGGGTAATGTCACTGGTCAGGTTGCCGAAGGTGGTAAACACCCATACGTAAAATGCGCCAGTGATCGTGCCTGTGAAGACACTGGCAACGTAGCCTTCCCAACTTTTCTTGGGGCTAAGGCGCGGCGCCATTTTATGGGCACCATACGCCCTGCCAATGGAATACGCACCTGAATCTCCCGACCAGACGCAGAACATCACCAGCATGAACCACCAACCGCCTTCAGGAAGATTTCGCAAATCAAAAAGATACGAACCGACCCAGCCAATATAAACAATGCCGCAGACAGTGATGGCAAAATCAAGCGCGGACTGGTCACGTCCGCGCTCGTAAGCGTATAAATGATAGGCCATCGCAAAAAGAATGCTGGCTGCAATAGCAGGCTGCGCAAAAGAGGGGAAAAACATGCGCGTTATCGTCACAAGCGCCACCCCACCCATTGTGATCTGAAGATGCGGCTCGAATTTCACCGCGCGGAATAATTGCACATATTCCCAAGCCGCTCCGATGAGGAAAACGCCCATGAGCAAATAATAAAGAATGCCGCCAAATAGTATGGCGGGCAATCCTATGAGAGCCAGTACAAGAGCAGTAATTAATCTTCTACGCATTGGATTCCTGAAGTTCCCCCGAAGCCACCTTTCCAAAACGCCTGTCGCGGTTGGCAAATGTTTCCAATGCGCGACGATACTCTTCCTTGTCAAAATCAGGCCAGAAGGTCGGCGTGATGTACCATTCTGAATAGGCCGCCTGCCAAATGAGAAAATTGCTCACCCGCAATTCACCCGAGGTGCGGATGATAAGGTCGGGGTCAGGCACGCCTGCGGTGAATAAATACTTGTTCACCAATTCATCGGTTACATCTTCTGCGGGAATGCCATCGTTGATGATCTTTTGAATGGCACAGACAATCTCGTCGCGCCCACCATAGTTAAAAGCAACATTAAGGATGAGCCGGTCATTGTTCCTGGTAAGTTCAATCGCGTTCAACACTTTTTTCTGAATGGCAGGGTCGAGCCGTTCCAGCCGTCCAATATGACGCAGCTGTACACCTTCCTTGTGAAGCTCATTCAGTTCACGGTCGATCACATTTTGCAGGATGAGCATCAGCCCGTTTACTTCCTCAGCGGGGCGTCCCCAGTTTTCAGTGGAAAAGGCATAGATCGTCAGATACTTAACACCAAATTCAACCGTGGAGCGGATGACGCGGCGCAGGTTTTCTGTGCCCGCCTTGTGACCAGCCAGACGCGGCAGGCCGCGTTGAATAGCCCAGCGTCCGTTGCCATCCATGATCATGGCAACGTGTTGAGGGACTTTTTCGAGAGGAGTAGTAGAGGTGGGTTCAGCCATATTTTTTGACGCTCTTTCCAGCGCCTAAACAGCGCCAGAAAAACTATACTTCCATGATCTCTTTTTCTTTGTGCGCGCCGTGCTTTGCGATCTCTTCCACAAATTTATCGGTCAATTTTTGCAGGTCTTCCTCACCGCGTTTGAGGTCGTCTTCAGTGATCAACTTTTCCTTTTCGTACTCGCGAATATCATTGTGCAGATCCCTGCGGATATTGCGGACGGCAATGCGGGCTTCTTCGAGGCGATGATGCATATGCTTAACCAGTTCACGACGACGCTCTTCATTAAGTGGAGGCAGGTTCAGGTGTATGACTTTTCCATCAGAGCTGGGATTCAGGCCCAGGTCGGAGGTACGAATCGCTTTTTCAATATCCTTGATGGAACCTGCGTCAAATGGTTTGATCATGATGGAACGCGGCTCAGGGACACTAATGCTCGCGAGCTGCATGAGGGGGGTCGGCGAACCGTAATATTCCACTGGTAATCTTTCGACCAGGGCGGGGTTGGCTCTGCCTGTACGGATCCCGGCGAGATCATCTGAAAGGGATTGGATCGCGCCGCTCATGCGGGTTTCAGCATCTTTCAACAGGTCTTTAACTTCGTCGGTACTCACTATCTTCCTCCTGAAAATATTTACAATGCAAGGATACCTTAAAACAAGAATTTAGGCTATGGGAGCCCCGAAAAGTGAGGGAATATGAAAAAATTTGAGAGGCTATCAAAAAAAATCCTTCCCAGCTCCAAAAAAAAACTGGGAAGGATGAATCGTTCAGAAGTACAGATTATATCAGCCGGTGACCAATGTACCCACAGCTTCACCGCGCAGTGCGCCAAGCAACGCTTTTGAATCCCAAAGGTTAAGCACAAGGATGGGCATATTATTTTCCATGCAAAGAGTGATGGCAGTGCTGTCCATCACTTCCAAACGGCGGTTGAGAACTTCAATATAGCTCAACGTATCGAACTTTTTGGCATCGGGGTTTTTCTTGGGGTCCGAGTCGTAGACTCCATCCACCTTGGTGGCTTTGATGACGACCTGCGCATCGATCTCGGTGGCGCGCAGCGCAGCAGCGGTGTCTGTAGAGAAGAAAGGGTTGCCCGTCCCAGCGCCAAAGATGACCACACGCCCCTTTTCAAGGTGGCGGATAGCGCGGCGGCGGATGTAAGGCTCCGCAATGGCACGCATTTCAATAGCCGACATAACACGGGTGTACACGCCCTGCCGTTCGAGGGCATCCATCAAGGCTGTGGCATTCATCACGGTTGCAAGCATGCCCATGTAGTCGGCAGTGGAGCGGTCCATGCCGCGCTCAAGTCCCTGCTTGCCGCGCCACAAATTGCCAGCACCAATGACGACGGCTACATCCACACCCATCTCACGGACTTCCTTGATGCGGCTGGCCACCGATTCGGCCTCATCGACATCAATGCCAAAACCTGATTTACCGCCAAGCGATTCGCCGCTCAACTTGAGAAGGATCCGTTTATATTTCAATTCAGCCATTTGTACCTCCAAAAAAATATTTTTTATTAACTGAAAATTCGCGCGATATAGAAAAAGAGCCAACCCGAAGGCTGGCTCTTTAAACTTAATTCTGGCTCGTGCTTTCGCCCAGTTCCCAACGCTGGAAGCGGCGAACGATGACACTTTCGCCAATGGCTGCAACGTTCTGCAGGATAAGCTTCTCAATGGTAAGGGACTCGTCACGGATGTAGGTCTGGCGCATAAGGCAGACTTCATCCTTGTATTTATCAACACGACCTTCCACGATCTTCGGAAGAATGTTATCGGGCTTGCCTTCTTCCTTGGCGCGGGCGCGGGCAATGTCTGCTTCGTGCTCGAGTTCAGCCGCAGGAATCTCATCGGCTGTGATGTATTTGGGGGCGCTTGCAGCGATCTGCAAAGCGATCTCATGCGCCAAGGCACGGAATTGCTCGGCGCGGGCGACAAAGTCTGTCTCGCAGTTGATTTCAACCATTACCCCAACACGTCCGCCGCCGTGGGAGTACATCTCCACCACGCCGTTGGATGCCTGGCGGTCAGCACGTTTGGAAGCGGTAGCCATGCCCTTCTCGCGCAGCCAGTCTACGGCCTTGTCATAATCTCCATTTGCTTCCTGCAGAGCTTTGCGGCAATCCAACATGGGAGCGTTGGTAGAAGCGCGCAGCTTCTTGATCATCTCAGTGGTAATTTCCATTTCACAATCCTTGGTGCAACTTTATAGTTGTAGTTAATTATTACGCCGCAGCTTCAGCGGAGTCGTCTTTGGCTTCGGGCTTTGTTTCTTCTGCCTTGGCGCCAACATTCATCTTGGCCAAGGTGGATTCACCGAGAAGTACGTCGTCGCCCATGTCATCCTGCTCTGTCTCAACAACAGGCTTGCGGGACGGGCGAGACTTGGGCTTGCCTTCGGTCTTAACTTCACCGGGCAGTTCGGGCTCCTCTTCCTTGCGCATGGCTTTGCCTTCGAGGACGGCATCCGCCATCTTGGCAACCAACAGCTTGATGGCGCGGATGGCGTCATCGTTGGAAGGGATCACATAATCAACATTTTGAGGATTGCAATTGGTATCGACCAACGCAACGATCGGGATCTTGAGCAGATTCGCTTCGCGGACAGCAGCTTCTTCACGGCCAACATCTACAATGAAGAGCAGGTCAGGGCGGCGCTTCATGATACGTGCGCCGGAGAGGCGTGTGCCCAAACGCAGGATGTCACGCTCGATTAACAAGCCTTCCTTTTTGGTGAGGCGGCTGATCTCGCCGGTATCACGCAATTTCTCAAGGCGCTCAAGCTCTTGAATGCGCTTGAACATGGTAGACCAGTTGGTGAGCATGCCGCCCATCCAACGCTCGGTGACGTGGGGCATGCCGCAGCGGGCAGCTTCTTCGGCCACGGTTTCCTGTGCCTGGCGTTTAGTACCAACGAACAAAACGGTACCGCCGTTCGCAGCCACATCACGGACGGTGTTGTAGCCCTGGTTCAGCAACTTGACGGTCTGCTGAAGATCGATAATATGAATACCGTTACGCTCTGTGAAGATGTACGGTTTCATGCGGGGGTCCCACTTATTGGTGCGATGTCCGAAGTGGACGCCGCTCTCAAGCAGGGCCTTCATAGAAATGACAGCCATGTAGTACTCCTTAACTTGTGCCGTTCTCCAACGCGCAGTTCAGTGACTGGCGCGGAACGGAATGAGTTTAGCGGGGATAAAGACCCGCTCAGGGACGCTTATTGCCCGTCCCGGGCAGAATGTGCTCTTTTTCAGAGCGGCGAGATTATATCACAGGAATCCCCCACCGTTGACAGCAGACCACAGACAACTGACCAAGTGCAGTCCATCGTCTGTGGTCTGTCGTCCATTAATCAACGTACTCACACCAGCTTTCGTACTGCGGAAGTTTTCCGCGAATGGCATCGTGATACACAGTTTGGATCTGACGTGTGGTGGGGCCAGTCTTGCCTTCACCGATCGTGCGGAAGTCAATTTCGCTCAGGCCAATGCACTCGGCAGCCGTACCACAGACAAAGACCTCATCTGCAATGTAAAGTTGGTCGCGTGAAATGGGCTGCTCCAAAATGCGATAGCCCATATCCTTTGCAATGGTGTGGATCGAGTGGCGGGTTACGCCTTCCAACACAGGCGCAGTGGACGGGGTGATGATCTTGCCGTGGCGCACCATGAACAGGTTCTCGCCCGTGCATTCGGCCACGTATCCCTGCGGGTCAAGCATGATGGCTTCCTGGAAACCCAATCTTTCAGACTCGGTCTTGGCGAGGAAACTGTTAGCGTAGTTCCCTGCCACTTTTGCTTTGGTCATCAATACGTTCGGGTGATGACGCGTGAACGATGAAATGTTGGCGCGAATGCCCTTCGCCATCGCCTCTTCACCAAGGTAGTTACCCCATTCCCATGCCGAGATCGACAGAGAAGCCTTGCCATTATCCACGTTCAAGTTCCAGCCGCCGCCATCCAAATACAAAAGCGGACGAATATAGCAATCTCCAAATCCATTGGCGCGCACAGTATCCTTCACTGCTTTCACAATATCTTCGGTTGTCCACGGCAAAGTGCGGAAGCCAAAGACACGGGCCGAATCCAGCAAACGCTCGGCGTGATCGGTCAAACGGAAAACAGCAGGTCCCTTTGGCGTATTGTAAGCGCGGATACCCTCGAACACGGCCGCCCCGTAATGGATGGCAGGGGTCAGCACATGCATGGTGGCTTTTTCGAACGGGACAAGTTCCCCGTTCATCCAGATGAATTTCGATTCCATTCCCATAGCTTAGTCTCCTTATAACTTTTTGATGATTTCATCCGCCATTTGACGGGTCGTTAGTTTGCCACCGATGTCGGCAGTGCGCGCGCCTTCGGTGATAGTTTCATCCACAGCTTTTTCGATCGCCGCAGCTTCAGCTTCCAATTTCAATGAATGACGCAGCAGCATTGCAGTTGAAAGAATTGTTCCAGTCGGATTTGCGATTCCTTTGCCTGCGATATCTGGAGCAGACCCGTGGATCGGTTCATACAACCCGACAGTTGATTCTCCCAAACTGGCAGAGGGCAACATCCCCATCGAGCCTGCCAAAACCGAAGCCTCGTCCGTGAGAATGTCGCCGAACATATTCTCAGTGACGATCACATCCATCCATGCGGGACCAGTTATCAGCTTCATTGAGGCGGTGTCTACAAGCATGTGCTCGAGCTCCACATCCTTATTATCCGCACTCACTTTGGTTGCGATCTGGCGCCACAGTCTCGATGATTCCAATACGTTGGCTTTATCCACAGAAGTGACCTTTTTCTTGCGGCCCTTCGCAAGGTTGAAAGCCAATTCCATTACACGGCGGACTTCGTAATCATAATATTCCAACGTATCCACAGCGCGCTCGCGACCGTCTTTGATGTCGCGTCCCTTGGGCCAACCGAAGTACAAGCCGCCGGTGAGTTCGCGCACCACGAGAATATCCACACCTTGTAATTTCTCAGGCTTGAGCGGAGACCACTCCATCAACGCAGGGTGGACTTTGACAGGCCGCAGGTTCGCAAACACGCCGAGGCCTTTGCGAAGCGCGAGCAATCCGCGCTCGGGGCGGTCTTTGGCGGCGGGGTCATCCCACTTGGGGCCGCCCACCGCGCCGAGCAAAACCGCATCCGCAGATTGGCAATCGGCAAGGGTTTCATCAGTGAGCGATGAACCATACCTATCGATGGAACAGCCGCCCATCAAACGTTCTTTGTATTCAAATGTATGCTTGTATTTGCTGGCAATCACATCCAGCACGCGCACGGCTTCACCGACCACTTCAGGTCCGATTCCGTCGCCAGGGAGGAGGGTAATCTTTGCTTGCATGAATAATTCCTTGTTTTGTGACCATGGACTATGGACAACAGACCACAAAAATGGTCAATGATCTATCGTCCGTTGTCAGAATTTAGTGAGCCACCATCAGCCCATACTCAAACGAGTCCGCGAGGGCGCGCCATGAGGCTTCGATGATGTTTGCGCTTGCGCCGACAGTACTCCAGCGTGAGGTGGAATTGCGGGTGTCGATTAACACGCGGGTGATGGCTTCGGTGCCGTGATCTGAATCCAGAATGCGGACTTTGTAATCTGAAAGGTGGAACTTCGCAATTTGAGGATAATAGCTAACCAATGCTTTTCGCAAGGCATTATCCATTGCATTGACGGGGCCATTGCCTTCCGCAGCGGTGTGCAATAACTCGCCCTGCACGCGGACTTTCACCATCGCTTCGGCAAAGATACCACGTCCCTGACGATGCTCGACGTTGACGAAAAAGTCCACAAGTTCGAAGGGCGCTTTATAGCCGTATTCCTGTCGCTTCAACATCATAGTAACGGAGGCTTCGGCCGCTTCAAAAGAGAATCCGCGTGACTCAAGTTCTTTAATATCATTGAGTACGCCAACCACTTCTTCACCTTCTACTTCCACGCCGTGTTCTTCAGCTTTGCTCAAGAGGTTGCCCCGACCCGAAAGATCTGAAACCACCACGCGCATTTTGTTGCCGATCTTTTCAGGCTCCACGTGCTGGTAGGACTGCGAACTTCTTCGCATTGCGGCAACGTGTACACCGCCTTTATGTGCGAAGGCAGATTTTCCAACGAAGGGTAAATGCTCATCAGGTGTGATGTTCGCCACTTCCGCCACAAAATGAGAGAGATCATATAAGTGCTCAAGTTTCCCAGTCGGCAAACATTGATAGCCCATCTTGAGTTCAAGATCAGACATGATCGAAATTAAGTTGGCATTGCCGCAACGCTCCCCCACTCCGTTGATCGTACCCTGCACCTGTATGGCGCCTTCGCGCACGCCGATCAGGGAATTGATGACTGCACATTCTGAGTCATTGTGTGTATGAATACCGAATGGATGATTGAGCTTGGACTTCAACTCACGGACGATGCTTTCCACTTCCCACGGCATTGTGCCGCCGTTGGTATCGCACAAGACGACGGTCTCGGCTCCGCCGCGGACTGCGGCTTTCAATGTTTCAAGCGCGTAGGATGAATCCGCTTTGTATCCATCGAAGAAATGCTCGGCGTCGTAAATGACTCGTTTGCCATTGGCTTTGAGATAGGCGACCGATTGCTCGATGATGCGCAAATTATCTTCGTTGGTAGTGAGCAAGACTTCTTTGACGTGCAGGGTCCACGTCTTGCCGAAAATGGTGCAGACGGGTGTTTTTGAATCAAGCAGGGCTTTGATGTTGGCATCGTCTTCGGGCCCGCCTTTAACGCGGCAGGTGGAACCGAACGCAGTAATAAGCGCATGCTTCCATTGCATGTCGCGGGCACGTTCAAAGAATTCAACGTCTTTAGGGTTGGAACCCGGCCAGCCGCCTTCGATGAAGGCGACGCCAAGCTCGTCCAGTTTTTGCGCAACGCGGACTTTGTCATTCGCCGAAAGGTTGAAGCCTTCGGACTGTGTCCCGTCGCGGAGGGTGGTGTCGTAGATTTGGATTTGCTGCATAGGTATCTTATCTGACGATGGGCGATTGACCGTAGACCACGTTGTCCATCGTCTGTGGTCTATGGTCGGCTTTCGTATGCCGCGATCTCTTTTTCAAAGCCCATGATGTAGCCGAGTTCATCCACTCCGTTTAACAGACATGTTTTATTGAACGGGTCGATCGGGAAGGTGATCGAACCGCCGGGGAAGGACAATGTCTGAGTGGCCAGATCAACTGTCAGCTCGGCACGAGGTGCTTCTTCCACAAGGTCGAAGAGCATTTTGTGAGTCGCATCGTCCACGATGATGGGGATGAGTCCATTCTTCAAAGAATTGTTGCGGAAGATGTCTGCAAAGGATGTGCTGATGACAGCGCGGAAGCCGAAGCTGGTAAGTGCCCAGGGGGCATGTTCGCGGCTCGAACCGCACCCGAAGTTGTCACCTGCTAAAAGAATTTGGCAGCCGGCTGATTCAGGTTTGTTGATGATGAAATCCTTGTTGGGAGTTTTGTCATCGTTATAGCGCCAGTTGAAGAAGAGCGCGTCGGCGAGTCCGTTCTTGTCGGTGACTTTCAAGAACTGCGCGGGAATGATCTGATCCGTGTCAATGTCATTGACGGGAACAGGCATGACGCGGGAAGTAAGGGTTGTAAATTGAGCCATAGGTTCTCCAATTCAGAATTTTGAATTCAGAATTCTGAATTACATTGTGCGCGGGTCAGTGACAACGCCGCTGATGGCAGTTGCCGCAGCAGTGATGGGACTTGCCAGGAAGGTTCTTCCGCCTTTGCCTTGGCGCCCTTCAAAATTACGATTGCTTGTTGAAACGGCGTATTGACCAGGTTGTAATTGGTCTCCGTTCATCGCAATACAGAGGCTGCAACCTGCTTCACGCCATTCTGCGCCAGCTTCTTTGAATATCTTATCGAGGCCTTCCTCCTCGGCTTGCTTCTTCACATCCTGTGAGCCGGGCACGACCATGACGCGTGTGCTTTCAGAAACTTTGCGTCCTTTGAGCATGGCAGCAGCGAGACGCAGATCGGAGATGCGGGAGTTGGTGCAGGAGCCAATGAAGACCACATCCACTTTTTTGCCGAGGAGTGATTGACCCGGCTGCAAGCCCATGTAATTCAAGGCTTTTTCAAACGCAGCTTTTTGCGAAGGTTCGGTGAATGATTCAGTTGTGGGGACATGATCTGTAATCTTCATGCCCATGCCGGGGTTTGTGCCGTAAGTAATCATCGGCTCAAGTTCGGCGGCGTTGATGGTGATGGTCTTGTCGTAGACTGCACCTTCGTCACTGGGCAATGTTTTCCAGTAGGCAACGGCCTTGTCCCATTCTTCGCCTTGCGGGGCGAACTCGCGGCCTTTGAGATACTCGAAGGTCACTTCATCGGGGGCGATCATGCCTGCGCGTGCGCCGCCTTCAATGGACATGTTGCAGATGGTCATGCGCTGTTCCATGCTCAGGCTGCGGATGGCTTCGCCTGTGTACTCGAAGACATGACCCGTTCCCCCACCGACACCGATGCGGGCGATGAGCGCGAGGATGATGTCTTTGGCAGAAACGCCTTCGGGTAATTTTCCGTCCACGCGGACTTCGTATGTCTTGGGTTTCTTCTGCAAGAGACATTGAGTAGCGAGTACGTGTTCTACTTCGGAGGTGCCGATGCCAAATGCAAGCGCGCCAAATGCGCCGTGTGTGGCGGTGTGACTGTCACCACAGACGATAGTCATGCCAGGCTGGGTGCGCCCGAGTTCGGGGCCAATGACGTGGACAATGCCGCGGTGCGGACTGGTCATGCCATGTAATGTAATCCCGAATTCAGCAGCGTTGGTTTCCATCTGCTTGATCTGCGCGGCGGCAAGGGCATCTGCAATGGGAACGCTGACAGGCGTTGTCGGGATGGAATGATCCATCGTGGCGAGAGTCTTATCGGGGCGGCGGACTTTGAGTCCACGCTGACGTAGGCCGGTGAAGGCTTGCGGGGAAGTGACTTCATGCACGAGGTGCAGGTCAATGTAGAGGACAGCGGGAGATTCAGGTTGTTCTGCAACAACGTGTGTTTCCCAAATTTTGTCAAAGAGAGTTTTTGGCATAATAAAATTTACGGTTTGTGATCTACGATTTGCGATTAGGAAGCATCGCCTTCAGCGGAAGATTCTGTATCAGAAGCAGAATCAGTTTTGGGCGCGGAAAGAAACGCGCTCATATCCCATCCAGAGGGGATGGTTTGCGGTTCGGGGAATGGATTTCTTTCTTCGTATTGAGTAGTCATGGTAATTTCTCCTTTTTATCCGAGCATCACGCCGAAGTCATCTTTTGATTTTCCAGTGCCTTCGGTCTGCGCGATGATGAGTTTGTTCAGGGCGTTGATATACGCCTTGGCACAGGCGACGATAATGTCCGAGTCTGCGCCATGCCCGCCATACACGCGGGAATATTCAACTTCGCTTTGCGCATCCATTGTGAAGGAGCTTTTATCGCTTTGAATGCGGACAGTCACTTCGCCAAGTGCATCAATGCCCTCGGTGACAGCGTGAACGCTGAATTCAAGCAAGGTGCAGGGCACAGTTACGATCGAGTCAATTGCCTTGTAGGTTGCATCCACGGGGCCAGTGCCAATGGCGGCTTGCGTATGGATGACACCATCGGGCCCGCGCAAGCGGACCGTTGCGGTGGGCATGCCCATCGTTCCGCAGGTCACTTGCATTCCACTCAACAAATAGACATCACGCGGCTTATAAAACTCGTCCGCGATCAGCGCTTCGAGATCAAGATCGGTGATGACCTTCTTGCGATCGGCCAATTCCTTGAAACGGCCAAAAGCCTTATCGAGTTCAACATCATCGAGCGAGTGACCCATTTCAGCGAGGCGGCTGCGCAGCGCATGGCGGCCAGAATGTTTGCCAAGCACGAGATTGGTCTGGCTCACGCCCACATCTTCGGGGCGCATGATCTCATACGTGGTCTGGTGCTTCAACATGCCATCCTGATGAATGCCTGCTTCATGTGCGAAGGCATTCGAACCAACGATGGCCTTGTTCGGCTGCACAACAATGCCCGTGTAATTGCTGACGAGTTTGCTGATGCGTGAAAGCTGCTGTGTCTCAATTCCTGTTTCAAGCTCAAACACTGGATGGCGGGTCTTCAAAGCCATCACAACTTCTTCAAGCGATGTATTGCCCGCGCGTTCGCCGATACCATTGATGGTCACTTCGGCCTGACGCGCGCCCGCTTGAATTCCCGCGAGGGTGTTTGCAGTGGCGAGTCCGAGGTCATCATGGCAATGCACAGAGATAGTAATACCATCATGCATTCCAGGCGTGTGCTTGATAATGCCGTCGATCAATTTGTAGAATTCATCGGGCGTGGTGTAGCCCACTGTGTCAGGAATATTCAAAGTGGTTGCGCCAGCCTTGATGGCTTCGCCCAATACCACATACAAAAATTCAGGTTCGGAACGCCCCGCGTCTTCGGGAGAAAACTCAACATCCGCGCACAAAGTTTTTGCGTACGTGACCATTTCTGAAACACGCTGGATCACTTCTTCAGGATCCATCTTCAACTTGTGTTTCATGTGGATCGCAGACGTGGCAAGGAAGGTATGAATGCGCGGCTTCTTTGCGCCTTGAACCGCTTCCCAGGCTTTATCGATGTCGGCCTTATTCGCGCGAGCCAGCCCTGCAATGACAGGGACTTTCGCATCCGACCCCGCGTTGGCTGGGTTGCCCACTTCAAGAGCGATCCGTCTGACAGCTTCCAGATCGTCTGGCGAGGCCGCAGGGAATCCCGCTTCGATAACATCCACACCGAGGCGCGCGAGATTGTGAGCCACTTCCAGCTTTTCAGCCGAAGTCATCGTCGCGCCAGGGGACTGTTCGCCATCACGTAAGGTGGTGTCGAAGATCTTTACATAGTTGGTCATAAAAACATCCTCTCAAAGACCACGGACGATGGACCACGGACCATCAATTGTCCGTGGTCCATCGTCAGCACTACTTCTTCCAATTCTCAGGGCGTAACGAACGGACAGCAGCACCAGCGCGCCACATTTCAGAGTCACGAATGGCGGCAAGTTCCACTTCGAGCTTGGCGCGGTAATCAGGCTGGCTGTTGGCTTCGAGGGTGATACGGGCTTCATTGCCAGTAAAGACGCTGTGATACAGATCTTTGAAGACGGGAGCAGTGGCGTCACGGAATTTATCCTTCCAATCCAATGCGCCGCGCTGGGCGGTAGTGGAACAGTTGGCGTACATCCAGTCCATGCCGTTCTGTCCGACGAGACGGATGAGGGACTGGGTGAGTTCTTCCACGGTTTCGTTGAAAGCCTCGGATGGAGAATGTCCGTGGCTGCGGAGTTCGTTGTACTGGGCTTCCATCACGCCAGCGAGAGCACCCATGAGAATACCGCGCTCGCCTGTGAGGTCGGAATACACTTCCTTTTCAAAGGTGGTCGGGAAGAGGTAGCCCGCGCCGATGGCGATACCGAGGGCAATGGTACGTTCCTTTGCGCGACCGGTCGCATCCTGATGAACGGCAAAGCTGGCATTGATTCCAGAGCCTTCGAGGAAGTTAATGCGAACGCTACGGCCAGAGCCCTTGGGGGCAACCAAGGCCACATCCACATGAGGAGGCGGGATCACTCCAGTGTCATCTTTGAAGGTGACAGAGAATCCGTGGGAGAAGTACAACATGTCCCCTTCATTGAGATGTTCCACAATGCTCGGCCACTGGGAGCGCTGGCCTGCATCCGAAAGCAAATATTGAATGACAGTTCCCTTCTCTGCCGCTTCTTCCACATTGAAAAGAGTCTTGCCTGGTACCCAGCCATCTGCAATGGCTTTGTCCCAGTTGGGAGTACCTTCGCGCTGACCAACGATGACATTGATGCCATTGTCGCGCATGTTCATCGCCTGTGCAGGTCCCTGCACGCCATAACCGAGTACTGCCACAACTTCATTCTTCAAAACTTCACGGGCCTTATCGAGTGAAAACTCGTCGCGGGTTACTACTTCTTCTTCCGTACCGCCAAAATTGATCTTTGCCATGATTACTTTTCTCCTTAAGGTTTTTATTTTTTAAGATTTGAATAATTACAGAGGACCACAGACGATAGACCACTGACCACATGATCTGCATGGTCCATCGTCTATTGTCCACGGTCAGATTTTCTACGGCGCCATTTCCGCCATTTCAGAAACATCTTCATACCGATTGCCATTCACGCCAGGCACACGGCGCACGCCATCATTCACGCCGCGAGTCATCGCCACTTGTCCTGTGCGTACCATTTCCACGATCCCCAGCGGACGCAGGAGTTCGATCATGCCTTCGATCTTGTCTTCGGTGCCGGTGATCTCCACGATGACAGAATCAGCCGCCACATCCACGATGTGGGCGCGGAATATCTCGGCAAGGCCATTCACTTCCGCTCGTTTCTCGGGGCCGACCTTTATTTTGATCAGAGCCAGGTCACGGGTTACCGAAGGTTGATGCGTGACATCCTGCACATCAATCACATTGACCAGCTTGTACAAATTCGCTTCAATCTTATGTGCATCCATGTCGCCATTGGGGCAATCCACCACCATGGTCATGCGTGAGACTTCGGGGTCTTCCGTACGCCCCACCGCAAGGGATTCAATGTTGAAATTACGGCGGCGGAACAGCGAAGCAACGCGGTTCAACACGCCAGGTTTATTTTCCACTAATGCTATGAAGGTGTAGTTCATTCGATTCTCCGTTCACTCAATTACCAATTACTAATTACTTCTTCACTGGTCTCTGCAACATCTGATCCAAAGCTGAACCCGCGGGCACCATTGGATAGACGGCATCTTCCTGCTCTACCTTGAATTCAATGACCGTCGGCCCCTTGATACTGCGCGCCCAGGCAATCGCTTCATCAACTTCCTCGCGCTTGGTCACACGCCGAGCAGGGACTCCGTGCGCCTCGGCCAGTTTGACAAAATCAGGCGAGAGCATGTTCACAGCGGAGTAACGCTTCTCAAAGAAAAACTCCTGCCACTGACGCACCATGCCAAGGAAACTATTGTTCATGATGGCGACTTTCACATTCGCGCCTTCCTGAACAGCGGTAGTCAGTTCTGCAGCGGTCATCTGGAAACCACCGTCACCAGCCACAGCCCAAACTTCCTGATCTTTGTTCGCAAACCATGCGCCGATCGCTGAGGGCAGACCAAAGCCCATTGTGCCTGCGCCGCCCGAAGTGAGCCAGCGATTCGGTTTGTCCAACGCATAATATTGCGCCGTCCACATTTGGTGTTGACCAACGTCCGTGGCGATGATCGCGCCGCCGCCTGTTGCTTTCCAAATGTCCTCGATCAAATGCGGCACATACAACTTGCCGTCATCAGGCCAGTTCATAATGCTGCGCGCATCAGCCTCGGATTTCCAGCCGTTGATCTGCTTCTTCCATTCCTCGTGATCGTACTCATCCACCATCGGGACGAGATCGGTTAAAACAGTCTTCAAATTACCCACGAGCGGAACATCCACGGTCACATTCTTATGGATTTCCGAAGGATCAATTTCAACGTGAATTTTCTTCGCATGAGGCGCGTATGTTTTCAACGTACCTGTCACACGGTCATCGAAGCGCATACCAAAGGCAAGGATCAGATCAGAGTTCTGGATCGCCAGATTGGTATGGACTTCACCGTGCATACCCATCATGCCGAGACTCAATTCATGGGAAGCTGGGAATGCTCCAAGACCAAGCAAGGTGCTGGCAACAGGCGTTTGAGTCTTAACCGCGAAATTCATCAAAACTTCTTCGGCTTCTGAAACCAACACACCATGTCCGCACAAAATGATCGGACGCTGCGCCTTCTCGATCAACTTGACCGCACGCTCCAATGATTCTTTTGGCGCATGGTCAACAGGCTGATAACCGGGGAGTTTCACATCCTCGGGATATTCAAACTCGCATGACTCAACCTGCGCGTTCTTGCAGATGTCTATCAACACGGGGCCGGGACGTCCGCTGCGCGCAATGTAAAACGCTTCACGCACAACTTCGGCAATCTCATCAGCACGCGTTACAAGGTAATTGTGTTTTGTGATCGGCAACGTAATGCCAGTCATGTCCACTTCCTGAAACGCATCCCCGCCGATCAGGTGCGCGGCAACCTGTCCCGTAACGAATACCACTGGTACAGAATCCATCATCGCCGTGGCGATGCCTGTCACAAGGTTCGTTGCGCCGGGGCCGGATGTGCCCATCGCCATCCCTACCTTGCCCGAAGCACGCGCATACCCATCCGCCATGTGCGCCCCGCCCTGCTCATGACGTACCAACACATGATGTACTGGATAACTCAACATCGCATCATAGATCGGCATATTCGCCCCGCCCGGATACCCGAAGACCACTTCTACGCCTTCACGCACCACGCATTCCCATAATATTTCTGCACCTGTCTTTTTCATAGCTCGATTCCTTTTTTCATCATTCATTATTCAGCATTTAGTACGGCACCCGTATCAGCGCTCGTAACAAAATGAGAATATCTCTTCAACCATTTGGAAGTAACTGTGGATTTGAACGGAGGCAGCGCCGCAAGCCGACTCTGGATCTCCGCCTCACTCAACTTAACGTTGAGGCTGCGTGCCACCAAATCAATTTGGACGATATCCCCAGCCTTTAGCGCCCCGATCGGGCCACCCGCAGCCGCTTCTGGTGAAACATGACCAATACACGCGCCGCGAGTCCCGCCGCTGAAACGTCCATCGGTGATGAGCGCGACTTTGTCGCCAAGTCCCTGCCCCATGATGGCAGATGTGGGAGAAAGCATTTCCTGCATCCCGGGCCCACCTTTTGGACCTTCATAACGCACCACAACACAATCTCCTGCTTTGACCTTGCCTGCCAAAATTCCAGCCATCGCCTCATCCTGTGATTCAAAGATGACTGCAGGACCTTCAAACTTCATCATGGCTTCGCTCACGCCGCCCACTTTGACCACCGCCCCATTCGGAGCCAGATTGCCAAACAAAATGGACAAGCCGCCGCGCTTGGAATGAGCATTTTCATATGTACGAATTACATCTTCATCTTTGATCTCACAACCTTTAATTGATTCCCCCAAGGTCTTGCCGGTCACCGTCATGCGGTCTAAATGCAGCATCCCCGTCCCCCGCTGGACTTCGTTCAAAATGGCAGGGATTCCGCCTGCGCGGTGAACATCTTCCATGTGCCATTTGCCAGCGGGACTCACTTTACAGATATGCGGCACCTTATCCGCCACAGAGTTGATGCGCTCCAAAGGATAGTCCACTCCTGCTTCGTTCGCCAAAGCCAACGTGTGCAGCACCGTATTGGATGAACCGCCCATCGCCATATCCAACGCGAAGGCATCATCAATCGCATCGGCAGTCACAATGTCTCGCGGCTTGATGTCCCGTTCGATCAGGGTCATCACTTGCGCCGCGGCTTGTTTCGCCAAGGCTTCACGTTCAGGAGTCTTCGCCAGAGCAGAACCGTTATACGGCAACGCCAGACCGAGCACTTCCATCAAACAGTTCATCGAGTTGGCGGTGAACATGCCAGAGCAAGAACCGCAGGATGGACATGCAAATTTTTCTAACATGGATAATCGCTTCTCATCAATTTTCCCCGCTGAAAATGCGCCCACGCCTTCAAAGACAGAGATCAGGTCAAGGGTTTCGCCATCGGGAGTCTTCCCCGCAGCCATCGCACCACCTGAGACAAAGATGGTCGGCACGTTCACGCGCATGGCCGCCAGCAACATGCCAGGCACGATCTTGTCGCAGTTCGGGATGCAGACCATCGCGTCAAATCTATGAGCTTCGACCATGGTCTCGACGCAGTCAGCAATTAGTTCACGAGAAGGAAGCGAGTACTTCATCCCCATGTGTCCCATTGCAATGCCATCATCCACACCAATGGTGTTGAACTCGAACGGCACACCGCCTGCTGCGCGAACGGCATCCTTCACCAGCTTGCCAAATTCCTGCAAATGCACATGCCCAGGCACAACATCCACATACGAGTTCACAATGGCAACGAACGGTTTCTTGAAGTCGTCATCCTGCAAACCTGTGGCGCGCAAAAGCGCACGATGCGGCGCTTTATCAAAACCCTTTTTTACTGTATCTGAACGCATACTACTCCTTTGACGATAGACAACGGACGATTGACCATGATGGTCTGCGGTCTATCGTCCATTGTCCGCTTTGGGTATAAAAAGAGCCGCCCGTGGTTAGGGCGGCTCTCGTTCTCACTTAGTGATTTACTTTACTCTCACCGTAGCCATCCTAACCGAAAATTGATCCTTAATAATAAGGACCGCAAGGACTACTACAATAATGGAGAGGCTGAACAAAGATGTATTCATTGGCTTGTGACTTCGCACGATTATAGGCGGAAACGGCAATCCGTCAAGGGTGACATTTTCCGATTCGGATATAAAGAACGATTACATTTCGCGCTTCAGGAATACAGAAATCTGTGGCCCTCAGAAACTTATCTCCCGGTAATGATGCGTTCACCTTCATAAAGTTTGATGGCAACATACGTAACGATGATCGAAAGCAAGATAGTCAATACAGCGGAGACAATGATATTCACTGCTAAAATCGGTTCGGAACGAAGGAACTGATTGATCAAAATTTGCTGGCCAAAGGTTGGAATGAGCATCGTCCACAATTCGGGCTTGACCGGGAGAAACGCCAACGCCAGCCCCGGCAGAGAAGGAATCAAACCGATGAACGGCAAATAAGTTCCTGCTTCCTTGGTAGTCTTGGCAAAAGATGCGATCAGGGTCTGGATGGCGCAGGCTAGAAAAACAATTGGCAGACAGATCAGGAATACGGAAGTCAATGCACCGATACTAAAACCAACTTGAACACCCAACAATTCCTCCATAGGTAAGATGCGAAAAATGGTCGCAAACCCTGCCAGAGTGATGATGAGGTTGAAGGTGGCAAACGGTACGGCGGAAATCATCTTACCGATGGCAACCCAGCCGCGCGGCAACGGATTGATCAACAACGGTTCAAGAGAGCCGCGTTCCCTCTCCCCCGCCGTGGCATCGGTGATGACAGGTGAGGCGCCATTGAAGATGGCGAAGATAATAAAATACGGCAGCATGGATAGAAAGATCAACGCCTGGCTTTGCGGCGTGGCAGTGTCCACCTCTTCAATCTGAACAACCTGCATCACTTCAGGGCTGACACCGCGCAAGCTCAGGCGCAGCAAGCCAATATATTTGCTGTATCCTTCAAGCAAATTCTGAGCACGGTTAATATCCACCATCGCAGACTGGCGTGTGCTGTCAAATACAAGTTGTACCTTTGCCGTTTCGCCTGCTGAGAAATTCTCTCCATAGTCTGAGGGAATGATCAATGCCACGTTGATATCCCCGGCGATCACCGCAGATTCGGGGTCAGCAGGAGCAGGCTTAATAACAACATCCTGTTGCTCCAGAAAAGCGATCAGGTTGGGGGCATTCTCTGCGCCGGACACAGGCAGGACCAGCGCCTCATCCACATTCTCACGGATGGAGTTGCCAAGCAGCATGATCATTCCACCCAGAAGCAGAGGGCCAAAGAGTGCCCAAAATACGCCTGTCACCCAACTGCGGTAATCCCGCATGTTGTCGAGTATTTCCTTTTGGAAAATAACCAAGATCTTTTTCATCACACCAATCCCTCTTCCGAGCCGATCACAGCGACAAAGGCATCTTCAAGGTTTTCTTTTCCTGTCTGTTTTCGCAGGTCATCTGGGCTGCCATTGGCAGTTACTGTGCCTTGTGAAATGATCACGATCTGATCGCAGAGCGCAGCTACTTCCTGCATGATATGGCTGGTGAACAGCACACACTTGCCTTCTTCCCGCAGACGCAAAATGAACTGACGCATTGCACGCGTGCTCATCACATCCAACCCATTCGTTGGTTCATCCAACAAGACATTTTGCGGGTCATGCACCAGAGTACGCGCAATGGCCACTTTTAATTTTTCACCAGTGGAGAAACCTTCAGTCTTGCGGTCAGCTATGGACTGCATGTCGAGCAATACTATCAGCGAGTTGATCTTATTTTCAAGCGCTTCGCCAGATAGACCATGTAACCGCCCAAAGTAGCGGATATTCTCACGGCTCGTCAGCCGCGAATACAAACCGCGCGCATCTGCCAGCACCCCGATTCGGCTCTGCACCTCCAGTGGAGATTGACGTACATCAAATCCATCTATCTGTGCAGAACCACTTTCAGGTTTAAGCAATGTGTAGAGCATACGCAGCGTTGTGCTTTTGCCCGCCCCATTTGGGCCAAGCAAACCGGTGATCTGTCCATCCGGCGCAGAAAAGGATACATCTTGAACAGCTTTTACTTTCCCAAAAGATTTTGAAAGACCTTGTACTTGTATCATTATTATGACCTTGAGGTGTTATGGACGCGGTCCGCTAAAATCGACAAAAAACGGCGGAGGCTGGACTCCTTCAACGCAGGCAGTATCCAACCCCTCAATAGATGCACTGTCGATAAAGGCTTTGAACAGATCGGTGCTGCATGGACTGGAGAAGTTGCCATGCCCCATGCCAGAAAAAACCAAATGGATTTCATTCGTAAGACTTTCGGCAACGATATCTGCATGCCAGGGCGGAGTGATCGGGTCTGCTTCACCTGAAAGGATCAAGACTGGCACATCAGACACAACGGGTTCACGGAATTCAGGTGACACCTTCCCCTTCGGCCATTCAGCACATACTGCCATAAAATCCACGGTGCGGTCTCCGAAGACACTTTTCTCTCCACGCTTGGCCGCTTCAGAAGCTGAAATCAACGGCGCATCTTCGGTACAGGCAACAGCGTAGAACATGCCATCATACAAGCCGGCGTTCACGAGAAGCGCCTGCGAAATGAGTGGGACATAGTTCTCATCTGCATATGCCTCATGAATGGATAGCGGCAGAGTGGCGACGAAGTCCGGCACATAGAGCGTGTTGAAAACCATGTTGGTGATCAATTGAGGAGTTACAGTCAAATCAACTGGAGCATTTGTCAACGGATGCGGCATGGTGATCTCGGCTGGAGTTTCTTCCAAACGGGAAAGCAAGCCATCGAACTCGCTTCGTAATGTAGGGAAAGTTGAATTACAAGCATCGTCTGCTTCGCAGCGCGCAAAGAATTTATCGAGTGCGGCCTGTCCGTCTGCTGCGGCATCCATAAACATGACAAAATCTGAATCCACCACTGAGTCTAATGTTACGGTGCGGACGTGTTCAGGGAACATGCGCAGGTAAGTCAGCGCAGCGCGGGTTCCGTAGGATGCACCGTAGATGTTGATCGTTTCATATCCCAGAGCAGCACGCACTTCATCAAGATCGGTCATTGCAATTTCGGTCGTATAAAAACGCAGATCGGCATCCAATGTTTCAGGGCAAGATTTTAGTTTCTCAAGCGCCTGCTCGTCGGTCAACGCTTCATCTTCTGGACCGAGGCATTTCAACGGATTCGATTTACCTGTTCCACGCTGGTCAACCAAAACGATATCACGGTCTTCGTGGATCTGGTATATAAGTGAGATCATCGCAGGAAACGCCTCAACTGCCGATTGCCCCGGGCCGCCAGCCAGCAAAAAAAGCGCATCCTTTTCAGGATTGCGCTTGATCGCAGGAATGACTGCCACATTCAATTCGATCTTTCGCCCATTAGGGTTTGCACGGTCTTCGGGAACGGTCAACGTACCGCAGCGTGCATCCACTTGATCGCCAGCAACCGAGGTTAATGCACAATCTTCCAGCGTAATGGATCTCTCAGGAACAGCCGTCAGGTTTCGGGGTGAGCAAGAAGCGAGAAACGTCAACAAGAATAGGATTGTGTAGTAGTGTCGTCTCATGTAATTAATCATAACAGGGAAAACATGAAATTTCCCGACACTCAGGAACTATTCTTATCCTGTCAATTTTTCCAACGCTGCACTCAACACCTTCACCGCTTTTTGATAATCATCCAAATTGATATGTTCATTCGGCGTGTGATCGAGCGCAGAATCTCCTGGACCATACACCACTGCGGGACATTTCCACACAGGGGCGACGATATTCAAATCAGCAGTTCCTGTTTTGTAGACGAAACGCGGCTCCCCGCCCTGTGACCTGATTCCGCTTAAGAAAGCCCGCACTAGCTGAGTATTTTTCTCACACCCCCATGCAGGGATGGCGAAGCCTGTTGGTTCTACAAAGACCCTAAGGGTTTCTGAAACCCTTAGGGTCTCGTTTAATCTCGCATACCAATCTTCTGGAGAAACCTCCACAGGCAAACGGACACCAACTTTCAAGCGTGCCCATTGTTCAAAATCATTCGAGTCCGAATCCATGCCGCGCAGAGTAAGTAACAATTTATCAAACACTTTTGGCTTATCGGCATTAAACGAATCAACATACGCCTTGATCTTCAACCAGACTTCCACGGCCGCTTCTGCCGCTGTCTCTTCGCCGCTTGCGGTATGAGCCTGTCCGCGCTTGACAGTGACATTCGCCCATGCGCTGCCTTTGTAACCAAGCGCCATTCGATCCCACTGATTGGGTTCGCCGATGATCGCATAATCTGGTTTGTATTGTGTTGCGACAAATCTTGCGCCTTCTGAATTGCGTTCTTCTTCCACTGCACCAATGACCACAAACTGCCAGCCATCCTTCACGCCGACCTTCGCCACCGCATCCACAAAACTCGCCAGCGGACCTTTCGCATCCACCGAGCCGCGGCCGTACAGCAGGGGCGACTCGCGAGTCGCCCCTGCTGGCTCAACACGGACAGATATTTCTCCCGGCACCGTATCAATGTGACCCAACAACACAACCTGCTTCGGTCCCTTCCCCATCACACCGACAGCATTGCCTGCCTCATCAATAAACGCGTTGTCATACCCCAATGACTTCATCCGCGCCACCAGCCACTCCACCGCGCCGCGTTCCTGTCCGGATGGGCTGTATTGCGAAACCAGTCCGATTAAAGTATCACTCATAATTCCTCGATCACGGACCGCAGACGATAGACCGTTGACCGTGGTCTATTGTCCATCGTCCACCGTCTGAGTTATCACTTCTGTCAACACTTCCACCAAATGATCGATCTGCTCATACGTGATAACAAGTGGCGGCAACAAACGGATCACGGTCAAACCTGCATTCAAAGCAATGATCTTTTTCTCCTGCAACGCCTTGATATACGGGGTGACCTTCTGCTTCATTTCAATACCGACCATCAATCCCATGCCGCGCACTTCACGGATGTTGGGCGATTCGATCTTCTTCAACTTCTCCATCAAATACGCGCCCTTCGCCGCCGCCTGCCCGGGTAAATCTTCATCCTTCATCACATCCAGCGCCGCATTTGCCGTCGCACACGAAAGCGGATTTCCGCCAAAGGTCGAACCATGCACACCCGGCACAAGGTTCTTGATGTTCGCGCCAATCAACACCGCCCCCATCGGCACGCCACCCGCCAATGACTTTGCGCAGGTCAACAAATCGGGAGTTACGCCATAATGCTGAACTGCAAACATTTTGCCCGTGCGTCCAAAGCCCGTTTGGATTTCGTCCACGATCAACAACGCGCCGCGTTCATCGCAGATCCGCCGCGCAGCTTGGATGTATTCCAAACTCGCAGGGTACACGCCGCCTTCGCCCTGCACCACTTCCAGAATCACAGCCGCAGTTTCTTCGTTCACGGCTTTATCCAACGCCTCGATGTTGTTGTACGAAACATGCGAAACGCCAGGTAAAAGCGGCTCGAAACCTTCACGATATTTTTTATTGAACGTCGCTGAAAGCGAGCCGTAGGTTCGTCCATGAAACGCGCGCATCGCCGCGATGAAATTCTTTCGTCCCGTGGAGATGCGGGCAAACTTGAACGCAGCCTCCACAGCTTCCGTACCTGAGTTGCAGAAAAAGACTCTATCCAAGCCAGGAACCAACGTCGTGATCTTTTCCATCAACTGTGCGCGCTGGTCATTCGGGAAGGATTCAAAAAGTGTTATCAGTGTAGAAGCCTGCTTGTAGAGTGCCTCCGCAATTTTCGGGTGAGCATGACCGAGATTCGCAACGCCATGCCCCGATGAGCAATCCAAATATTCCACGCCGTCCACATCGAACAACGAAGCGCCTTGTCCGCGCACGATGGTCAAGGTCTGCTTGGCATATACGCCTGATGTGTGTTTATTTTCAGTATCGATTATTTCTTGAGCATTCATTGAATCACCGTTCCATTTCCTGCCAACGCATTTGAGATTGGATTTTGAATTCTTCCGTCCGCGATGATGACGCGACTCACGCCGCCCTTCAACGCTTCCTCCGCGCCGAGGACTTTCTTCTTCATGCGACCCTGTGCCGCCTCACTCGCCGCCGCCAGTTGACTCTGCGGCAGTTGCCGAATGATAGTTGATTCATCTGGGAAATTCTTCATCAAACCGGGAACCGCTGTGAGCAACAATAAATTTTCTGCTTTGAGCGCCGAAGCAACCATCGCCGCCGCGCGATCTGCATCCACGTTCAACGCTTCCCCTTTTTCGCTGACAGCCACAGGCGCGATCACGGGCAAATATCCCATGTCCAAAAGCGCCATCAACAATTCACTATTCACTTTCTCTATCTTCCCCGTGTAATCATCGCGGATAATTTTCCGCTTGCCGTTCTCAATACTCTGCACTGACTCTTTGCGTGTGGCTTGCATCAACTTGCCGTCAAGTCCACACAGACCAAACGCATTCACGCCGAGCATTTGCAATTGTTCAGTCAGTAGCGAATTGACCTTGCCATTCACCGCCATCAAAAAGATTTCCAGCGTCTTACGGTCAGTATAGCGAGACGTGTATCCCGAAGGTGATGTGATCATCTTCGGCGGAGTCCCAAGTCCCTCGCCCAGCGCATTCGCCTCCGCAGAACCGCCATGCACAAAAACAAGGCGCTTGCCTTGCTTCAATAATTCAACGGCATCTGCACAAATGGAAGAAAAATCCACGCCTTCAGTACCGCCGAGTTTTATAACAGTAATCGATTCAGCCATAAGTTCTCCAAACGCTTTATCTTATGTGGTGGTCGAGTAGCCGCGCTCCTGTTCTTCGCGGCGTATCGAGACCACACTGCTCAATTTCAAGTTTGCCTACCATTGCTGATCTCGATATGGCGGCGACAAACACGCCACCTACTCGACCAGCGGAGTTTCACTATATCGGATGTAATCCCACAAACTCCAACCCCAGCGTTTCTTCCCACCCCATCATCAAATTCAAACACTGCACCGCCGTACCCGAAGCGCCTTTCATCAGGTTATCGATCGCGCACATGGACACAATATGACCATTGCTTTCATCCAGTTCAAAGCCGAGGTCGGCATAGTTCGAGCCAGCCAAAATCTTCGGCTCAGGGACTCGGTAAATTCCGCGTTGCTCCTTGACCACCCGCACGAACGGATTTTCATTCGCCACCGATCGATAGGCTTTCCACAAATCTTTTGTCGCCACCCCGGGCTTGACCCTGGCATGAGCCGTCGCCAACACGCCGCGGACAATGTCCACAGCGGTCATCGTCAGCGAGATATCTTTGACTCCCATTTCCTGAATCACTTCCGCCGTGTGACGATGCCCGAACGCCGAGAACGTCCGAATCACATTCGCACGCTCTGCATGAAGCGAACCAGAATTCCCTTCCGCGCCGCCCTCAGAGGAACCAACTTTTATCTCAACAATCACAGGTGCAGACAGGTCGATCAACCCCGCTTTGACCAACGGCAGCAACGCAAGGTTGCTCGCCGTGGCATTACATCCCACGCCGCTGATGTAACTCGCTTTGGAAATTTCTTTGCGGTGAAGTTCAGGCAAGCCATACACGAACCTGCTCAACCACTCCGGCGCGGCATGAGTTTCGCCGTACCATTTTTCATAAAACGCCGCATCCCGCAGACGGAAGTCCGCCGCGAGGTCAATGATCTTCGGCGCAAGTTTGGCATACTCGTCGATATTCTTTTGCGCCTGTCCATGCGGCTGGGCGAGGAAAAGCACATCCACAGGCTCCAACTGCGAAGGATCGCTGAATTTCAACTGCGTCTTCTTACGCAAGTTGGGATGAGTCTGGTACACATACTCGCCTACACGCGAACGCGAAGTCACCTGATTGATCTCCACATTGGGGTGACCCAACAACAAACGCAATAATTCCCCGCCCCCATACCCCGAACCGCCAATAATAGAAACTGTAGTCATCAATAATTGCTCCTAATCAAGATCAGTAATCAATTTTCAGTAATCAGTTGTCAGTCACTCAATAACAAACTGACCACTGTTCACTGATTACTTTTTATTTCTCACTGCTCTTCGCCACTTTCACCACATACTCCACGATCTCGCCCGCAATATCGATTCCGCTCACGGGCTGCATGGTGTGGAATTCCATCGTGTGATTGATCTCGTTGACCACAAGTCCCTTTTGCGGATGCTCCACCAAATCCACACCAAGCAGGCCACCGCCAACCGCCTTTGAGGCACGCAAACAAATATCTTCGATCTCAGGCGTAATCGGACACAACTCGCCGCTGCCGCCGCGCGCCGTGTTCGTGATCCAATGCTCCGAAGTGCGATACATCGCCGTCAATACTCGGTCACCGATCATGATGACGCGAATGTCGCGGCCGGGCTTTTCGATAAATTCCTGGATATAAAAAACCGAATGCTGAACAGAGCCTAAAGTGGATTTATGCTCCAGCACCGCTTCCGCCGCATCACGGTCATTGACCTTTGCCAACAGTCGTCCCCACGAACCGACAACAGGTTTCAACACAACGGGGTAGCCAAACGCTTCGATCGCTTCGAGCGCCGCTTCAGGTGTGAAGGCGGTTACATTATGCGGCTGCGGAACTCCATCACGCGCAAGCACAGCACTGGTCATCAACTTGTCGCCGCACACCTCCGCCACCGCCGCCGTATTTACTGTCGGCACGCCGAACGAATTCAACAATCGCAGCGCGTACAAACCGCTGTTGTAACTGATGCTGCGTTCCAGCACCGCGTCATATTGTTTCCACGGTTCAGGCTTCTCGAGGTCAAAACTAATCGCGCGGTCATCGAGTCGGTCATAGTCAATACCGCGTTTCTCCATCGCGCCAAAGATCCACTTCTCTTCAACGCGTACGCGGGAATAAAGGACACCAATTTTCAATCGTCGCTGCATAATCTCTCCAAAATAACGATAGACGATTGACCACAGACCACTTGTCGTCCATAGTCAATCGTCCGTCGTTTATTCCCCCCAATCTTCCTGTTCCATCGGTGCAAGTTGAATGGTCGCGGGGTCAAGCGAAGTCACTTCGAGATCCACGCCGCAATCCGAGCAGACGATGATCTCACCAACTTCGGTTCCAGCTTCCAACGTAATTTCAGCTTCACATTCGGGGCACACAACAGTAGACATGATTTATTCTCCTTTGATTTTTTGTATTTGATTTTTGACCGATTGGAGACTCGTGCCGCCAACCGTATTTCTTTTATTGATCGACACCAGCGGATCGAAGACTTGATAAACATCCGCATCAAAAACTGGACTGATCGCCTGATACACTTCGAGGGACAATCCCTCCATCCGAACATTCCTCTCCCCCGCCGCGCGGACAACTTTCCCCGCCATCGAATGAGCCTCTCGAAACGGCACGCCCTTGTCCACCAGATAATCCGCCAAGTCTGTCGCCATCATCGTCGAGTCGATTGCACTTCGCATTCGATCAGCCTTAACGGTGATCGTCCTCAACGCCGCCGCCATCACAGGCAGAATCGAGAGCAATGTATCCGTGGCTTGAAAAATGGGCGCTTTATCTTCCTGCAAGTCTTTATCATATGTCGAAGGCAATCCCTTGAGAGTCGCCATCAAACCCGTCAACAGGCCGATCAACGTCCCAGCCTTGCCGCGTGTCAGTTCAAAGACATCGGGATTCTTTTTCTGCGGCATCAGGCTTGAACCTGTTGAGAAGGCATCCGATAGTTCAAAGAAACCAAACTCGGCGGTGGTGTACAAGACCACCTGCTCCGCTAATTTGCTCAAATGGACAGCTGCCATCGAACAGACGAACAAATACTCCGCCGCAAAATCCCGATCAGAGACAGCATCAAGGCTGTTCTGCGAAACTTCCGCAAAGCCAAGAGACTTCGCCAGCGCATCTCTGTCAACAGAGAACGGAGCCCCCGCCAACGCACCGGAGCCGAGGGGCAGAACTGAAACGCGATTTGTCAGATCCTGCAAGCGTTCCACATCACGTCTCAACGCCCAGTAGTGACTCAGCCACCAATGCCCCAGCAATATCGGCTGTGCCCGTTGAAGATGGGTGTAGCCCGGCATGAGGGTCTCGCCTGCGAGTTCGGTCTGCTCGACAAGAGCAGTTTGCAGAAGGCGGAAGGCAGAAAGAAGATCGGGAATTGCTTGCAACATCCAGAGGCGAAAGTCGGTTGCTACTTGGTCATTGCGGCTGCGTCCTGTGTGGAGTTTGCCAGCAGCAGTGCCGATGAGTTCGCTCAGTCTTCGCTCTACAGCCGTGTGAATATCTTCATCCGAAGGGACGAAGGAAAACCCACCCGAAGAAAATTCCTTTCGGACGGTATCAAGCCCGAGCGTAATAGAGGCGTGTTCTTCATCCGAAAGAATTCCGGCCTTGTGAATCGCATCCGCCCAGGCGATGGAACCATCCACATCTTGAATCGCCATGCGCTGATCAACAGGCAAAGAGGCATTGAGTGCCCATGCGAGGTCATCTAATTTTTGGGAAAAGCGTCCGCCCCAGAGGGTCATAAAATCTCCTTCGGTAGCGCAAGATTTATCTTGCGAGTTGACGGGAGCAACATGAATGTTGCAGTACCGTTAGTCACGTTTGAATTTCGAATAATCCGGCTTCGGCATATCTAGGCCTGAAACAGGCAGACCATTCATCGCGCGGACTTTCATACTGAGACCATACAAGCGAATGAAGCCCTCGGCATGGCTCTGGTCGTACACATCTTCCTGGCCAAAGGTGGCGAAGTCTTCGCGATACAAGCTGAATGGTGACTTGCGCCCGGCGGTAATGATATTGCCCTTGTAAAGTTTGAGGCGCACAGTGCCTGTGACAGGACCCTGCGTGGAGTTGACGAAAGCATCCAATGCTTCGCGCAACGGCGTGAACCACAGACCGTTATATGTGATCTCGGCATATTTGACAGCAACGACCTGCTTGTAGTGCAAGGTCTCGCGGTCAAGAATAAGTGACTCAAGTTCGCGATGAGCATAAAGAAGAATTGCGCCGCCGGGGGTTTCATATACACCATGAGACTTCATGCCCACGAGGCGATTCTCAACCAGGTCAACGCGGCCGATACCATGGTTGCCACCAATCGCATTCAGCGTGGAAATGATCTTCGCGGGCGAAAGTTTTTCGCCATTCACAGAAACAGGGTTACCGCTCTCGAATTCGATCTCCACATACTCGGCTTCATCGGGTGCATTCTCCGGCGAGGTAGACATCTGGAACATGATCTCTTCGGGTTCGTTCCACGGGTCTTCGAGCAAACCGCCCTCATGCGAAAGATGCCAGAGATTTGAATCGCGCGAGTAAATGGATTTGATGGTGGCGGTCACAGGCACGTTGTGCTTCGCCGCATAGTTAAGCGCATCTTCGCGGGAGCGGATATCCCATTCGCGCCACGGGGCGATGATCTTAAGTCGCGGGTCAAGCGCCATGACGGTTAACTCAAAGCGAACCTGATCATTTCCCTTGCCTGTCGCGCCGTGTGCAATCGCATCCGCACCGGTCTCGTGCGCCACTTCCACGAGATGTTTTGCAATTAAAGGACGGGCTACCGATGTGCCCAATAAATACTTATGTTCATATACCGCCCCTGCTTTGAGCATCGGGAAAAGATACTCGCTTACAAACTCCTCTTTCATGTCGTGAATGATAAATCCGCTTGCGCCGCTCTTGATGGCTTTCTGCTCCAAAGCGGCCAGGTCCTCATCCCCCTGTCCCACATCTGCGCAAAAGCAGATAACTTCACAACCGTAATTTTCTTTCAACCACGGCACGATGACGGACGTGTCCAATCCGCCTGAATAGGCGAGGACAACTTTCTTCACTTGCGGTTTCGATTTCGGACTCATTTGTTTCTCCTGTGTAGCAGTAACGACTTTGGTCGTTACTGCGAATAAAATAAAAACAGCCCTCCGAGAAGGAGGGCTGTTTTGGATTGACTGCGTACCTGTATTTCAGCGCACAATTGATTTCGATATACCATCATCCAAACAAAAAATCCCAACCTTCTCGGTGAGAAGCTGGCTTCGGACGACGTGTACGTGGTAAAGCAATTACTGTAAACAAAGCGCTGTGCATATTGGGCGCAATTCTACTTGAAATGTGAAATGAGTCAATGCTTTTTCGCGGGGAATTTTGAAATTGCCTTATTGTATTTTTTTGTAACAGTGTGATCGTCTTCAATATTCATGTGTCGCAGACTGTATTCGTACAAAGGTTCTCTGGTTTTGAGGTGCCCTGTAAACCCGTTTTAACAACCTTGACACAGAACAGGCGTTCGGTTATCATTCCTAGCACAAATGAGCGAAGAATGCTCATCGTGCCAGAAATCTGGCTGGAGGCCTCAAAATGATGATGATGGTAAGAAAAAGTAAAGGTTTAGGGGAACGTCACCAGAGAATTCTGGATTTTATTGCATCCTATCAACGTGAACACAAGCACCCCCCTTCGATCCGTGAGATAGGCGAGTATTGCGATATCTCATCCACTTCAGTGGTGAACTATTACCTCGACCAGCTTGAGAAATCAGGCCATATCGAACGAGACCGCAAGATCTCACGCGGTATGCGGTTGACTGGTAACACTCCCCTCGGCGATATGCTCCGTGTACCCATGGCTGGTGTCATTCAAGCTGGTGAACCAATTCCGATTCCTGCCTCTGATTTCAGCACCTTCACCGCTGAGGATTCTGTTGAAGTGGCCATGTCCCTCATGCCAACCAAGGAAAAAGGCAAGGATCTTTTTGCCCTTAAAGTCCAGGGAGAATCAATGATCGACGCCATGATCAATGATGGCGACATCGTCATCCTCAAGCCCGCACAGGATGCGCGTAATGGTGAAATGGTCGCTGTGTGGCTTTCAGATCGCAACGAAACCACCCTTAAGTATTATTACAAAGAAAAAGATGGCTATCGTCTGCAACCCGCGAACCCGACCATGAAACCGATCATGATCAAGAAATCCGAACCGTTGGAGATCAAAGGTAAAGTGGTGATGGTCATCCGCAAAGTAGACCGCTACAATTAGAAAAACAAAAGAGACGACAGATGCCGTCTCTTTTTGATTCCCAGCGAAGAGAATATTTTTCGCAGCGAGATCAGGCAGTAGATTAAGTTAGAGACGTTAAATCAAAAAGAGACCATCCTTGCGGACGGTCTCTTTTGTTCTTTCCGAAAATTATTCGACGACGATGACGGCGCCGGCTTCTTCGAGCTTCTTCTTGGCGTCGGTAGCGGCATCTTTGCCAACAGCGGTGAGGATCTTGCCGCCAGCGGTTTCGGCGAGGGTCTTGGCTTCGCCGAGGCCGAGGCTGGTCAACTGACGAATGACCTTGATGACGTCGATCTTCTTGGCACCTGCATCCTTGATGACCACATCGAACTCGGTCTTCTCTTCAACAGGTTCAGCAGCGGCGGCAGCGCCACCAACGGCGGCAACAGCTACGGGAGCAGCGGCGGAAACGCCCCACTTCTCTTCGAGCATTTTCACGAGGTCAGCGGCCTCGAGGACGGAAAGTGTGGAAAGTTCATCCACGAGTTTTGCGAGCTTGTCAGACATTGTTTAGCACTCCTTGCTAAGTAATTTGAAATTTGAATGTTTTTGCGAGATGATCTCGCAGAAATTAGAAAATTAGGCTGAAGCCTGTGCGCTCTCGGAATGAGCCTTGATGACGGCCGCGAGACCGCGTGCCGGTTCTGCCAGTGTGCGGACGAGCTTGCTGGCGGGGGCCTGCAAAACGCCGAGCAACGTTGCGCGCATAACGGGCAGCGGGGGCATTTCCGAAAGGGCTTTCACTTGCGACGGGCTCAAGGACTTGCCGCCCATCAAACCGCCCTTCACTTTTACGAACTCACTGCCTTTTGTTGCATCGGTCAATGCTTTCGCTGTGGAAGCCGGGTCTTTGAACGCAAACGAGATAGCCGTGGATTTTACGAGATAGTCGGCAGGGAATTCCATGCCTTGTTCTGCAAATACACGGCGGGCGAGTGTATTCTTTACAATGTGGAATTCGCCGCCAGTTTCACGGATCTTTGCGCGGATCGCATCGATGGACTTCATGGTTGCGCCGCTGTATTCCACAAGGATTACCGCTTCACTGCGCTTGACCCAATCTGCATAACGAGCCTGCACTTCTTCCTTGCGTTGTTTAGAAATTGCCAAAGGTATTTCACCTCCTTTCAATTAAAAAGTCTTTGCCACTTAACGCAGGCAAAGACTTTTTCGCAATTCCCAAAGGGAACCAGTGCAATAAAGCACTGAAATATGCTAGTAGTCTCCACCTGAGCAGGAAATTAAGTCTCATTGCTGAGACACCCGCCTTCATGGGCGAAGTGGAATTTTAGGGATAAACGAGTATTACTACTCGGCACCTTGCATATGTTCGTTGGGATCGGCCTTTACGCCAGGTCCCATGGTGGAAGCAACGGTAATGCGCTTGACGAAGTTACCCTTCGCACCAGATGGGCGGGATTTGTTAACCGCGTCCACCAAAGCTACATAGTTCTCATAAAGTTTATCAGCAGAGAAGGAAACCTTGCCGATAGAAACGTGAATGTTATTGGTCTTATCGAGGCGATATTCAACGCGGCCAGCTTTGGCTTCCTTGATAGCGCGTTCCATATCCTGAGCGGCGACAACGGTACCGGCCTTGGGGTTCGGCATGAGGCCGCGAGGTCCAAGGATACGACCCAAACGACCGACCTTACCCATTGCATCGGGTGTAGCGATGGCGACATCAAAGTCCAATGCGCCGCTTTCGATCTTCTTCATTGTTTCATCGTCATCGGCAACGAGGTCAGCTCCGCCAGCGCGGGCAGCAGCAGCGCCTTCGCCCTGGGCGAAAACAAGTACGCGGACCGTCTTGCCGAGGCCATGAGGAAGCACAACTACATCGCGCAACTGCTGGTCAGCCTGACGTGAGTCAAGCGTGGTGCGCATGTGAACTTCAACGGTCGCATCGAATTTAGTGATCGAGGTTTCCTTGGCGAGAGCAACAGCTTCGCGGGCGGAATATACCTTGTCAACATCAACTTTGGCGGCAGCCGCCGTGTATTTCTTTCCGTGTTTGGTCATTTTTATCCTCCGTGGTGCAAGCGGACAGCGCAAGCCGTCCTCCCACAAAATTAATCGGTTACAACAATGCCCATGGAACGGGCTGTGCCTTCAACCTGTTTCATTGCGCCTTCGATGTTGATCGCATTGAGATCTTTCATCTTCAACTCAGCGATTTCCTTCACCTGAGAGCGGGTCACCTTACCAACCTTTTCTTTGTTAGGAACGCCGGAGCCCTTGTCGATCTTTGCAGCCTTGCGCAGCAGAACCGCAGCAGGCGGGGTGCGAAGAACGAATGTGAAAGAACCATCGGTATAAATGGTGATTTCAGCGGGAAGAGTTTCCCCGGGGCGGTTGGATGTACGGGCGTTGTATTCTTTACAGAAGGCCATGATGTTGATACCATGACTTGCCAACGCAGGGCCGACGGGAGGCGCAGGATTTGCCTTCCCAGCCTCAAGCTGAAGACGAACGATTGCTTTTAACTTCTTTGCCATTTGAATATACTCCTTCGTGGTTTTAGCGGGTCATTTGGGAGACCCTCCCACCGCATCAGGCCATAACTGAGGCCTGTTACTGTCTAATTAACTTTTCTCTACCTGTAGGAAGTCTAACTCAACAGGTGTTTCGCGTCCAAAGAAACTCACCATCACGCGGACCTTGGTGCGCTCCATGTCGATCTCGGAGACCACGCCGCGGAAGTCGTTGAACGGGCCGTCCACAATACGGACACGCTCCCCCACTTTGAAGGTGACTTTAACCGTGGGCGCTTCTGCTTCCATGCGCTTGACGATCTGGGCAACTTCTTCTTGCCGCAATGGTGTGGGGTTATTCCCCATTCCAACGAAACCGGTCACGCCGGGGGTATTGCGAACTACATACCAGGAATCTTCCGATAGAGCGAGATTCACAAGAACGTACCCCGGGAAGATATGGCGTTCCACAGTCCGGCGCTTGCCATCTTTTACTTCGATCTCTTCCTGTGTCGGAATGACCACGTCAAAGATCTTGTCTTTCATGCCCATGGTTTCAATGCGCTGCTCAAGGTTGTGGCGGACTTTGTTCTCGTAACCCGAATAACAATGGATTACATACCACGCAGGACCTTCAACGGCCACATCGACGGGAGGCAAATCAGCGGGAATCTGCGTCTCGGAGCGGCGAGCAGGCTTCGGGGCAGGTTTGGAAGCGGAAGTATCCGCAGGAGCAATTTGCTCCTCGGATTTTTCGTCCATCGGTTCCTGTTCCATCTGCTCTTGCGGTTCCGGTAAATCCATCAGATCCTCAATTCAAATTAAATACCCAGCACAAGGTTGAGCAACTGGCTGGCGAGATAATCCATGCCTGCTAAAAAGATGCCCACAACAACCATAACCGCAAGTACAAGCACGGTCAGGCGTCTTGCTTCAGGCCAGGTTGGCCAGCTTACTTTGCGAAGTTCTCCCGTGGTCTCACGGAAGTAACGCTGTACAGCGTTTTCGCTTTTCTTGACTTTCTTCGCTTTCTCAGCCAAGGCAATACTCCTTCATTTATTTTACGGCTAAAACGCCGCCTGCTCTTGCGAGGACGGCGTTGTTGCCTCAGGCAGGCCAGGTAGGACTTGAACCCACAACCGCTCGTTTTGGAGACGAGAGCTCTGCCAATTGAGCCACTGGCCTAAGGTAGTCAGATAGCCGCTTCGTCTTTGACTAACGGCCATCTGACTGATTAACTACTTGGTTTCGCGATGCACTGTATGCTTGCGGCAGCGCGAGCAGTACTTGTTGAACTCCATCCGATTGGGATCGTTGCGGCGATTCTTTTCGGTGGTGTAATTCCGCTCTTTGCAGTCATTGCATTGAAGGGTAATGACCGGGCGGACATCTTTCTTCTTGGAAGCCATCTTACTACCTTACTTTCTGATTACTCGATGATCTTGGTAACGACACCCGCGCCGACGGTGAGACCGCCCTCGCGAATGGCGAACTTGGAACCCTGCTCAAGAGCCACAGGCACGATCAATTCCACGGTCAGGTTGAC
>Ga0172373_10001028_pt1 | contig 45343 bp, 45 predicted proteins | sample Lak10m_2_FD_114546 | JGI IMG/M metagenome (GOLD analysis project Ga0172373, IMG submission 114546) | Freshwater microbial communities from Kabuno Bay, South-Kivu, Congo - kab_092012_10m | ecosystem: Environmental > Aquatic > Freshwater > Lake | place: Democratic Republic of the Congo... | reverse complement strand
TAGAGCGTGTGAACGTAGTAAACGCAGCAGGACAAGTGGTAAACAGCATCGCAGTAGAAAATACAACAAGCGTAACATTTGATGGCTTAACAGCAGGTGTATACGTAGCACAAGTGGTAACAGCAAACCACACACAAACAATCAAGTTCATCGTACAATAAGAAATAATATAGTTGGTTTAGTTTAGTTTTAAGAGAAAAAACGCTTCACAACGGTGAGGCGTTTTTTTGTTTTGTTTAAACTTATGTGCACTCCGTTTGTTAGATGATTATGTATCAATTAAAACGAACCCAACTTTTAAAATCAGATTTAAAAACGTGCTGGGAATTTTTCTCATCGCCACAAAATCTCAAAGAAATTACACCGCCCTACATGGGCTTTGATATCAAAGTTTCTTTGCCAAAAGAAATGTACGAGGGTTTGATGATTGCTTATACGGTTAAACCTTTACTTTCAATTCCGATGACTTGGATAACTGAAATCAAAACGGTTAAAGAAAATCAATTTTTTGTTGACGAACAGCGCAAAGGACCTTACACCATTTGGCACCATGAACATCATTTCAAAGAAACACCTGAGGGTGTAGAAATGACAGATATCGTTACCTATGTGTTACCACTTGGTTTTTTAGGTCGTTTGGTACATCCATTTTTAGTAAAACCGAAGTTAGAAGAGATCTTTGAATATCGCTTCAAAAGAGTCGAAGAAATATTCAATCAGAAATAACTGGAATCATAATTAGCATTAATTTTAACGTATGCAAAATACACCCATTATCGAGGTAACTTCAATTTCAAAATCCTTTGGTAGTTTTGAAGCCGTTAAAGATGTTTCTTTTCATGTTAATAGAGGAGATGTATTTGGTTTTCTTGGTCCTAATGGAGCCGGAAAAAGCACAACAATTCGTTGCTTACTTTCGTTAATTAAACCAAATTCAGGAGAAATTAAGCTATTCGGAGAAACCTTTTCATCTAACCGCTCCATGATTTTATCAAAGATTGGGAGTATTATAGAAAAACCTGATTTTTATAAATACTTATCGGCAGAAAAGAATTTAGAAATTTTTGCTCGTATTTCCGGAGCTCAAGTCACTAGAAAACAAATCCATGAAATGTTAGATTTTGTTGGGTTAAGTGGAAGAGAAAAGCACAGAGTTAAGGGTTTTTCTCATGGCATGAAACAACGATTGGGAATAGCACAAACCTTATTGCATCAGCCGGACTTGATCATTCTAGACGAACCTACCACTGGTTTAGATCCACAAGGGATTATAGAAATTAGAAACTTAATTCTAAGATTAAAAACAGAACAGAATAAAACAATTTTATTATCATCACACCAATTGTCTGAAATAGAGCTTATAGCGAATAGAATGGTGATTATTAACAAAGGAAAAACGTTGGTGGAAGGCGAAGTAAGTGAGTTGTTGAACCAACAAGAAGTATTGATTTTACTCGAAGTGGATAACGTCGAAAAGGCTATGAGTTTGATCTATAGTAAATTTCCTCTTTCGTCGCCAGAGCTAAATGCTTCCGGACAAATTGAATTGACCTTACAAAAAAATCAAACAGCTTTATTGAATAAAGAATTAATACAGGCGGAAATTTTGGTAGGTGCTCTCGAGCCTAAACGTAAATTGGAAGATTTCTTCATTAAAATAATTGGCGCATGATGTTTTTAAATAATACCTACAACGAGTTTATCAAGATTGCGGCAAAACCCCGAAGTTACATTGGTCTGATTGCTCTATCGGTGCTGATTGGTGTGATTATTTTTGCCATGAAAGCTGACGGTTCCACCTATATTTCATTTGTTACTGCTTCCTTCGAACAAACACTTTCCTTTTCTGGAGATATAATGAATGGAAATTTGATTGCTTTTATTATTTTGCAGATGCTAATTGTTCATATTCCATTACTCGTAGCCTTGGTTACAGGTGATTTAATTTCAGGTGAAGCCAACATGGGAACCATTAGAATGCTAGCGTCGAAACCAATTTCAAGAACTCAAATTGTACTGTCAAAATTTCTAGCTGGAGCACTCTACACACTGTTACTGACCATATGGTTAGGATTCTTATCCCTCTATGTTGCACGTTGGATTTTTGGAACAGGTGATTTGATGGTGCTAACGTCGGATGGACTCATCATTCATCCGGAATCTGATGTTGAGTGGCGATATATTTACGGCTTTTTAACCGCGTATTTATCTTTATTGACAGTTTCGACTTTATCCATTTGTTTATCGGCATTTGCTGAAAATAGTATTGGCCCTATCGTAACAACCATGGCGATCATCATTTTGTTTACTATAATTGGTTCCATGGACGTTACCGTATTCGATTCTATTAAACCTTACTTATTCACAACTCACATGGCGGCTTGGAGAAGTTATTTTGAAGATCCTGTTCCGTGGGATGCTATCAATGAGTCTATTCGCATTCTCATCTACCACAATGTGATTTTAGTGGCTATAGCTTTGTTTCAGTTTAACCGAAAAGACATCACCTCATGAAAAAAGTTTTATTGTTCCTCTCTTTTTTATTAGTCGGAAATCTACTTTTAGCTCAACAGAGTAAAGTGTTATCAGCTTTAGTCAGCAAACTTAATACGGTTAAAGATTACTCCGTTGATGCTCGCATTGTGGCTGCCGTTCCAATGATTAAAATTAAAGAGGTTAACGCGACGTTCTATTTCAAGCAAAAAGACAAATTCAAGGTAGATACAAAAGGAATTGCAGTATTACCGAAACAAGGATTTACTGACTTAAATGAATTCATCGCGAATGCATCCAATTACATGTCAATTGAATCCGCAGGGAAGGTGATAAGTGGTGTCAACACAGTTTTGGTTACGGTAATTCCAACAAATGATAATCAGGATGTTATACTTGCTAAACTTTGGATAGATCCTAAAAAAACAGTTATTATGTCCTCTCAAGTTACAACAAAGAGTAGTGGATTGATGACTGTAAATTATGCGTATTCGGATCAACTTAAGTACGGTTTGCCGAGTAGTTTAGTCTTTGAAATTGATGTAAAGAAATTTAAAATGCCTAAGAGTGTTGCGGCAAATATTCATCAGACGGATAAATCATCCGAAAATGATGGGAAAGACAAAAAAGGAAAAATTACCGTTCATCTGACAAATTACCGAGTAAACAAAGGCCTAAGCGATGCGGTTTTTAAGTGATTGGAAATTGAATATTACACTCTTTTGCCTAATTCGATAAGTTCTAAATCGTGAATTCGGTCTTCCGTAATGCAGAATCTCACTATTGTCTTAACAGCATGAAATCCTTTGAATCCACATGCCCCAGGATTCATCCATAACATGTTGAAACGTTTATCCATTTTAATCAATGCTATGTGAGAATGACCGCAAATGAACAGTTTCGGGGCGCCGTTTTTCATAAGTTCGTCAAAAGCAGGTTTAGCATATTTTTCTGGTTTACCTCCGATGTGCGTCATCAATACTTCGACTTGCTCTACTGAAAATCTGTAAAATTCTTTCGTTTCTCGCCTTACGAGATGGTCATCGATATTGCCCCAAACAGCACGTGTTTTTTTAAATTTAGTTAATTCGTCTAAAACTTCTAGGGATCCTATATCACCGGCATGCCAAATTTCGTCAACTTCTGAAAAGTAATTTTTAATTCGTTCATCGAGAAATCCATGCGTATCTGAAAGTAATCCGATTTTTTTCATTTAATACAGATCGATTACAGCACAAAAGTTCGCTTTTTTGTGTGGTCCGAATTTAATCCCAACTTTTGTTAACTCAGGATTCAAGCAGTTTTCCCTATGGCCGAGGCTTTGAACTTCGTGGTCAATTAGTAATTGCATGGCAATGTCAAGCCCGGTTTCCATATCGTAAGCACAGCATTCAGCAAAATTTCCTTTAGCACATCGTTTTCGTTGATGACCCATGTGACCATTAGCGCCCTGTTCTACCGCAAAGCATGCCGCAAATTCTTGAAGTTCTTCGTCCCATATCAGCGCCGTCATAGATTCTTGGTCGGACAATAACTGATCCATCAAAGACTCTTTATATTCAGAGCCCTCCAGGTAACGATTGTATTTTTCAGGACCCCAATAGTCAGTCAATTCTAATTTAGCAAATTTTTTAGGATACAAGCGCGCTAGATTAATATACATTATCGCTTCTTTTTCATTGTCTTCAAGACCGTCAATGTCTCGACAAGTATTTGCTTTTTTTCGCTCTTCCTCTGTCCATGTTTGCGCTAAGGAATTAAAATAAACACAACAGGCTATTAGGCTTACTATTACATTCTTCATAACTAATCGATTATTTTCAAATTAGCAAAACGCAATAAAACTGTTTTGGTACCATGATGAGGGAAAAATATTGTCGCTTTTTTATCAGGTCCCGTTCCTTCTATCTTGGTTACCTTACCTTTTCCGAATCGATCATGCTCCACATTGTTTCCAACCATTACGTCAATGGAACCTGATGTTTCTCTTCCTGGATTTCCCGATACATCTTTTAAAGATTTCAATGGTGTGTTGGTTCCTAAACTTCGGTTTAGCCCTCCAGAAAATGGACGCTCAAATCCTCCTCCCATTAACGAACGGCCACCAGCTCGTGCTACTCCTTCAAATTCTACGTATGACTTTTCGATTTCGTCAATGAATCTACTTTGTTCACAACTAATGGATTGTCCCCAAGTGAATCGAGAACTGGCATACGTAAGTGTCGCTGTTTGCATGGCACGAGTTACAGCTACGTAAAATAATCTTCGTTCTTCTTCGAGTTCGGTTCTGGAATTCAAGGCCATTTGAGAAGGAAATAAATTTTCTTCCAATCCAACAATAAAAACGTGTGGAAATTCAAGCCCCTTGCTTGCGTGTATGGTCATTAAAGACACGTGATTTCGTTCTTCTCCCTTGTCTTCATCTGCATCGGTGAGAAGAGCTACTTCAATCATGAAATCTGATAAGCTTTTAAACTCTTCTCCTTCTTCGTTTTTACTGAATTCTTGAATACCTGCCAAAAGCTCCTCGACGTTCTGAATGCGTTCAACCTCTTCAGGACCTTTGTCTTTTTCTGCCATCATTTCACGCATTACACCTGAGGATTTAGAAATAGTATCTGCTAGTTCAAAGGCATTTAGCTTATTTAGCTGAGCATTAAAGCTCATAATCATGGTAACGAATTCCGTTATTTTCGACTTTGTTCCGGAATTAACATCAGCAGGGTAGGCGTCAAAATCGCTCATTACATCCCACATTGAAACCCCATATTGATTTGCCGCAATGATAATATGTTCTATACTCGTTTTCCCAATGGCTCGCTTCGGGTAATTTATAACACGCTTCAAAGCTTCTTCATCTCGGGGATTAGCTGCTAAACGAAAATATGCAAGCAAATCTTTAATTTCCTTACGTTGATAGAAAGATAATCCACCATAGATTCGGTAAGGAATATTTAATTTTCTTAAAGCTTCTTCGAAGGATCTGGATTGTTTGTTCGTCCGATATAAAACAGCAAATTCATTAAAACTTTTTGCTTGGGATTGCTTAATGTCAAAAATCTTTCCCGCTACCGTTCTTCCTTCTTCGTTATCTGTTAAGGTTCGAATAACTTTTATTTTTTGTCCGTCAAAATTGTCCGTCCAAACATGTTTGTGAATTTGATCTTTGTTTCGCTTTATGACGCTATTTGCAGCTTCCACTATTGTTTTGGTGCTTCGGTAATTTTGCTCTAGTTTAAATAATTTGAAATCCGGGTAATCTTGTCTGAAATTCAATATGTTTTGAATGTTCGCTCCCCTAAAAGAATAAATACTTTGTGCATCATCTCCAACTACACAAATATTTTCATAGGCGGCAGCCAATTTTTTAACAATCAAATATTGAGCATAATTCGTGTCTTGATACTCATCTACCAAAATATATTTGAATTTCTGCTGGTAATAATGCAATACTTCTGGAAAATCGCGAAGAAGGACATTGGTGAAATACAACAAATCGTCAAAGTCCATGGCTCCGGCTTTCTGACATCGGTTGGCATATGATGCGTATATTCTTCCCAATTCAGGTCTACGTGATTGTTTGTCTTCAAGTTGAATTTCCTCGTTTTGCGCATAAGCTTCTGGAGAAATTAAATTGTTCTTTGCCGCGCTAATTCTTCCAAAAACATTAGATGCTTTGTACGTTTTATCATCTAAATTGAATTCCTTAATGATGTCTTTAATTAAACTCTTTGAGTCTTGTGTATCGTAAATAGTGAAATTATTTGGAAAACCTATTCTATCTGCATTGAAACGTAAAATCTTGGAGAACACAGAGTGGAAGGTTCCCATGGATATATTTTTAGCCTCAGTTCCTCCAACAATCGAACTTATTCTTTCGGTCATTTCACGCGCCGCCTTATTAGTAAAGGTTAATGCCAAAATGTTGAACGGATCAACACCTTGTTCAATCATAAAAGCTATTCTGTAGGTAAGAACTCGAGTTTTTCCAGAACCAGCTCCAGCAATTACCATTGTTGGTCCATAAATGTTCTCGACAGCTACTCGCTGACTGTCGTTTAATTCTTCTAAATATCCCATGTGATTAGATCTTTCAAAAATACAAATTGATTTAGCTCACAAATCTTAAAATTACAGGCAATTTAACGTAAGTTGTTAACATCAAAAACTTAGGATTACGTATTTTTGCAAACTCATGAAAAATATTACAATTCTTCATAATCCTAAGTGTACTAAAAGCAGATGCGCATTGGATTGGTTAAGTCAAAATAATTATCAAATTGACATTAAAGAGTACATGAAAATTCCATTATCTACTGAAGAATTAAAAGCGGTACTTCGTCAGCTTAATTTAAAGCCTAAGGATATATTACGTTCAAAGGAAAAAGACTATATCGATTTCGTTAGAGGTAATTATAATAACGATGAAGAATTGATTCATTTCATGATTCGATTTCCGAAACTTATTGAGCGTCCTATCGTACTATGGCAAGGAGGCGGAGTATTAGCTCGTCCGCTAGAAAATTTAGTCAATGAACTAAAGCAAAACAAGTAAAAAATACAGCATCAAAAAGCAATGAGAACTAAATACATAGACCTAATTGATCAGACATTTGATTTTCCACAGAATGAGTTTAATTTGCGTGAAGACAGGTTGTTTTTTCATGGTATTGACTTGATGCGATTAGTGGATGAGTACGGTACGCCACTTAAATTTAATTATTTACCTCAGATTTCTAACAACATCCAACGTGCCAAAGGTTGGTTTCGTGAAGCCATCAATAACTTGGGTTATTCCGGGAAGTATTATTATTCGTATTGCACCAAAAGCAATCACTTTTCATTTGTTTTGGATGAAGTGCTAAAAAATGATGTCCACATTGAAACGTCTTCAGCATTTGATATAGATATTGTAAACCATTTATTTAATTCAGGAAAGCTAACTGCCGGTAAATATGTTATTTGCAATGGCTATAAGCCTGAGTTGTATTTAAATAAAATAATCCAACTTATTGAAGAAGAAAACTTGAAGATCGTACCTGTTGTCGATAATATCGACGAATTAAACAGTTTAATTTCTAAAACAAGTAAAGAACTTAACATTGGAATTCGAATCGCAGCAGAGGAAGAACCAAAGTTCGAATTTTATACCTCGCGACTTGGCATCCGTTATCGTGAAATTGTTCCTTTCTACAAGCAAATACTCAAGGAAAACCCACAAGTGAAAGTTAAAATGCTTCACTTCTTTATTAATACTGGAATCAACGACACAGCTTACTATTGGAACGAACTAACAAAATGTTTACGAATTTACAGTGACTTGAAAAAGTTATGTCCTGAGCTTGACTCACTGAACATCGGAGGAGGTTTTCCCATTAAAAAATCCTTGGCATTTGATTTTGATTATGCCTACATGGTTCGTGAAATTTTAACGCAAGTTAAAAGAGTTTGCACAGATAACGACATTCCGGAGCCACATATTTTCACCGAGTTTGGTTCTTTTACAGTAGGGGAAAGTGGAGGTGCGATTTTTAGCATTCTTCATCAAAAGCAACAAAATGACAGGGAAAAATGGAACATGATTGATTCCTCTTTTATGACCAATCTTCCGGATACCTGGGCGATTAATCAGCGTTTTATTATGTTACCTATAAACCGTTGGGAGGACGATTACGAGCGTGTTTTATTAGGAGGTTTAACATGCGATTCCGATGACTACTATAACTCTGAGCAACATTCAAATGCTATTTATTTACCAAAGTTTGACAAGGAAAAAACATTATATATAGGCTTTTTTAATACAGGCGCTTATCAAGAAACAATTGGTGGTTTTGGTGGCTTAAAACATTGTTTAATACCAGAGCCCAAACACATTATGATCAATAGAGACGAAAATGGAAAGATTTATTCTCAATTGTTCAGTGAGGAACAAACAGCAGAGGATTACCTTAAAATTTTAGGTTATTAATATCTTAACCTCATAAATAATAGGCTTATATTTGTTTGTTAAAAGATTCGGGTAGAGTGGTAAAAAGAATTCAAAAAATTTATTTAAAATCAAACAGTCAGTTTTCTCTTAAAATCAAGGATTGGGCAGAAATCAAAGCTGACGAAGTTGTTTTTACAGAAGAAGATAATCATCTTTTTTTACAAACCCTAGATTCTTTATTGATATTTAATGAGAATCAGTCTTTTTCTTCCGAAATACAGGAATTTAAAGCGTACATGGACAAGCAACAAAAATCAGTTCATAAAATTGATATAAACGGAACCTTAGCCGCCGGAAGCTCAAATTTTTCGCTATGGTTAGAAAATACACATTGTAAGCACTTGTTAATTTTAGGAGGAGAAGAACTAATAGCCAATAGTAATTTAGAGCGCTACTTAACCGCTTTATAATTACCGAAGTTGAGCAGCAAACTTCTCTTCAAGAGCTTTTCTTATTTTGTCCATTATCCCATCAATTTCTTTATCGACCAATGTTCGTTCATCGTCCTGAAAATGAAAGGATACAGCATAAGATTTTTTATCTTTTTCTAGTTTATCACCTTCGTATACATCAAATAGATTAATGTCTCTTAGGAGTTTTTTATCAATTTGTCGTGCAGTTTTTTCAATTTCTGTAAAACCAACAGACTTATCTAATAACAACGAAAAATCTCTTCTAACTACGAAGGTTTTCGGAAGTTCTTTGAATTGTATTTTAACTGTTTCTAGAATTTCGGTTAAAACCTCCCAATTAATTTCAACAATAAATACAGGTTTTTTAATGTCAAAAAAACGTTGAACCTCTTGGTTTAGTTTTCCGATATTCAAAAGTTCCTATTTGTGAATACTTCCAATTACCAATTCTGACAATAGGGAACTTTCATTATACTGGTATTCAAGTTTAGAACTTAATCCTAGGCGGATAAGCAATTTTTCAGCAATTCCCTTTGTAAAATAAAAATCTGTTGATTCAGTAGAATTAACCCAATTTTCCTCGTTTTTTCTTCCCGTAACAACTAATGTTAACCAATTCTTCTCTTGGTATCCATTTTCATTGTTGATATATGACTTTCCGAATTCAAAAAATCGAAGATCAACGGACTGTCTATTTTGATTATAGGTTATATTTTCTAAAAGTCCTGGAATCAGCGAAGTACGAAGAAATTCTAAATCATGGCTTAGCGGATTCAACAGACGAACGGCTTCTGACGAATGTTGCCTTAAAAAGCTAATTTCTTTATAGTAATTACTCTTAGTGAGAGAGTTGTTCATGGCTTCTACAAAACCATTCGCCACTAAAAATTCTGCGATTGTCGACTTTACCTCATGCGTATCGATTCCATTCTGAGTTTGAACGGACATCGTCATTCTTTCCGGAATCATTACATTGTTGAAGCCGTAAATTCTTAATACTTCTTCAGCAAGGTCACAAGTTCTTTCTACATCTATTCTGTAATATGGAACTAAGGCGGTCCAAAGATTATTTTCTTTCGTGATTTCAAAATCTAATGACAATAAAATTCCCTCAAGATCTGCATCAGAAATACTCGTGCCTAAAATGGAGTTGATTTCTTCAGGAGAAAAGGATATTTTATTTTGATGGTATGGAACGTTAGATTGATCAATCAGAGATGTGACAATGGTTCCACCGGACAGCTCAACAATCATTTGGCAGGCTCTACGAATCGCTAATTCAGTTAAAGTTTTATCAACACCTCTTTCGAAGCGAAAACTTGCATCGCTATTTATCCCGTGAAGTCGTGCGGTTTTTCGAACAGAAGTCATGTCAAAAACAGCAGATTCAAGAAATATATCCTTAGTATTCTGAGACACTCCGCTATCAAAACCACCCAATACACCAGCAATGCATACCGGCGAATTTTCATCACATATCACCAATTCACCTCCTTTAAAAGTTCTTTGGATTTTGTCCAACGTAATTAACGTTTCATTTTGATTTGCAGATCTAACGACGATTTTGTTGCCAAGTTTTTCAGCGTCAAATGCATGAAGGGGTGTGCCTAATTCACGCATTACGTAATTGGTAACATCAACTATATTATTTATTGGAGCAACTCCAATGGAACGTAATCTTTGCTGCAGCCATTCGGGAGAGGGAGAAACCGTAATCCCAGAAATTTTCAACCCTATGTAGCGCAAACAATTATCATCCAAAATTGAAATTTTAAGTTCATCGCTATTTGGTGGGAAGTTAATCTTGTCGGCAATTGGATTTTTTACGCTACTTTTTTTCTTAAAATGAAAAGATTGATAAGCGGCAATATCTCGCGCAACGCCGATATGTCCCATCGCATCGGCTCGATTAGGTGTCAATCCGATTTCGAAAATATAATCATCCGAAAAGTTGAAATAGGAAGAAGCTAAGGTTCCGGGTTGAGTTTCTGTGGGTAAGACCATTATTCCGTTATGGTCTTTGCCAATCCCAAGCTCATCCTCTGCGCAAATCATGCCATTAGATTCCACACCTCGTATTTTGGCTTTCTTGATGGTAAAAGGTTCCTCAGGTGTAGGGTACAGGGTACAACCAACAGTGGCTACCAATACCTTTTGTCCTAGTGCAACATTTGGTGCACCACAAACAATTTGAAGAGTTTCACTACCCGTAAATACCTCTGTTACATTCAGTTTGTCTGCATCAGGATGTTTAGTGCAAAAGATCACTTCGCCAACAATAACGCCGGCCAATCCACCTTTTACAGCTTCAATTTTTTCAATACCTTCTACCTCAAGACCTGTATTTGTTAGAATTTCAGACAATTCTTCTGGTGTGAACGAAAAGTCAACGAACTCTTTTAACCAATTATAAGAAATTTTCATGTGTAAATCCTTGTTGAACAAAGGTAATCATATAATGAAGACCTTAAATAATATTGACTTCTCTTTCTAATTCAATTCCAAAGTTGTTTTGTACATCTTGAATGATCTGAGTCGAAAGATGTAACACTTCTTGACCAGTGCTTCCGCCATAGTTAACTAAAACAAGTGCCTGCAGTGAATGTACACCACATGTCCCTATAGTCTTACCTTTCCAACCGCTTTTTTCAATAAGCCATCCAGCAGCAATTTTCACGTGCTCGTTCCCAGCCGGGTAATTTGGAGCATCTGGGTAAATTGATAATACTTTTTCAAGTTGTGTTTTTTCGATTACAGGGTTTTTAAAAAATGACCCTGCATTACCAAGTTTTTTTGGATCAGGTAGCTTTGAAGATCTTATTGCAATGACAGCATTACTAATGTCACGAATGGTAGGGTTAGATACGTTCATTTTTGCCAATTCTGATTCAATTGCACCATAAGATGTATTTACTTTTCCATTTTTAGCTAATTTAAAAGATACCGAAGTAATGATGTATTGATTCTTGAGCGCACGTTTAAAAACACTTTCACGATAGCCGAAGGCACAATCTTTTGCATCGAACGTATGTATTTCACCCGTTGGGATATGAAATGCCTCTAATGAATGGAAAACATCCTTAATTTCTACTCCATAAGCGCCAATGTTCTGCATAGGACTTGCACCTACACTTCCTGGAATGAGGGATAGATTTTCTATTCCTGCATAATTTTTTTCGATCATTCGAAGAACGAAAGAGTGCCATTGCTCACCGGCTCCGCATTGAACTATCACTTCATTTTCAGTTTCTGAAATTAACGAAACTCCTTTTATTTCATTTTTTAAAACAATACCTTGAAAATTCTTTGTGAACAAGACATTACTTCCTCCACCAAGTACAAGAAGTTCTTTTGATTCTTTTTGCTCTAATAATTCAGAAATCTCATCATGAGAAGAAAATGTCGCAAATTCATTACACAATACAGATATTCCAAAGGTATTATAACTTTTTAAATCGACCGATTTTTCTATCATAAGGTAAAATTAAAACCTTAGACAGGAAAATTCACAAGGATTATTAACAGTTTTCAATAAGTAGAGGTTAATAGTCGCCAAAATAACCACGCTCCCCCTTTTTAATATCAAAAAACCAATTATAATAGGAGAGGTGATGGCTTTTGTAAAACCCAAGTTTGACATGTTTTGAACGTGATGGAACTCCAATTATCCCTTCAGTTTCATTGTTTTTCAATCCGTGAATCGGAACTTGAGGTGCAATACCATCTTGTCGGCAGACCAATCGGTAACGATTGTTTTTCCATGATGAGGAATAATGCCAAACATGCTGAAATTTGGTCCAGTCAAAACGCGCGTTATCAGCCCCCTCGGGAGAGAGGATAATAAAATCTTTAAATTCTACACTTTGTTTTAAGACTTCGCAAATACCCAAAGCAACAGCAAATCCCATACTATGACAAACTATGGTTATTTTGGTGTCGTTTTGAATAAAATAGTTTTCTTTCAATTTTTGACCGATTTTTTTACCATTTTCAACTCTTAAATTAAAGCCATCATCAGATGATTTTCGGAACAAAATTCCTTTTGGATTGCGACAAAAAAAGAAAATTCTTGATTTTAAATAGCTAGCAACTAATCTTTTTTTATTTCGATGCACGGAACTACTTATTGGATGATGACCATCAATATACAAAGGATATGCATTCTTATATCTAGACAGAATAGTGTCATCAAAATATAGATTACGAGGCCTCCAATAACCAATAATCCATTCGTCGCTTTTAAAACTTGAGTCAGAATGTACCGAAGTCTTTATTTTTGGGTCAATTATTCTTCCGTCTGTTGTATAGTCATCTATATTTATCCCTCGATAGCCATTAATAAAAATAACATAGTGGTTTTGAGAATAAAAAGCATATACATTGCAGCACAGAAACAAGCTGAAAAAGAGATGCTTATTCTTCATATTGATCAAAAATACCACCTGCGAATGGAGTCCATAATGCCGCCCTTTTACCCGAGGCAATTAAACCTTGATTTATAAAGGTGTTACAGGTGTAAAATAATCCGTAACTGCCCGGTGATTCATAGTACGCATCGTTCGATTGTAAAATCTCTGGATGTGGTGGTGTAATGACTTTAGGCTTATTCTTTTCCATTACGGCATTATTCAAAATGAAATCAACGAGTTTTCTATATTGATTTTCACTAATAAATATGCGCTTGTATTCAAAATTGGTAGGAACCTCTTTGTAGTAATTAATATGTAGAGCTGCTGAACCTAAACCGAATGTGGCATTCAGTGCGGTGGACAACGTTAAATCGTCCCAGGTCGGTGTGTTGAGAAAGAAATTTCTATCCCCCCATCCCACAGCAACAAAATTCAAAGAAGTGTCCTTTTCCTTAGTGTTTTCGAGAGGAAATAAGGTGTCCCAATTTACAATGGCATTTTGTTTAGGTAGAACAAAATCCGTATGGACACCTGTGTTCACGATGTAAATTTCTATTGTTGAATTTTCTTCGTCTTCACCACTTATTGAGAACCTCGAGAGCATAAAAGAAACAATCAAGTATAAAAGAACTAGACTAATGAAACCCAAAAGAATATATTTTATTACTCGAAAGGATTGCCGCGTTCTTTTAATTACTAATTGCTTTTTTTTCAAAGATGATTTTTATTCAAAGTTAAAAACATTTGCAAGCTGCTCAAATCTTTAACGATTATTCAAAAAAAAAGGATGCAGAACAATTCCATATAACTATTTTTGTTTTTTACGTTTTAACAGATAAATTTTTTAAAAATGACAATTAAATTGACCGGTATTCTAGTACTATTAGCTAGTTTTTTCAGCGCATATGGGCAGTCCGAAGTATACAGAGTAAACGAAGTATTTAATAATATTAATAGGTATTATGTCGACTCTGTGGACCAAAAAAAGATCAGTGAGGCAGCAATTATTGCCATGTTAGAGAAATTAGACCCGCATTCTTCCTTCATACCGAAAGAAGAATTGGCAGAAGCACAAACATCAATAAATGGTAGCTTTGTCGGAGTTGGAATTCGTTTTCAAATCATTAAGGATACCTTAAATGTGGTTGCAACAATTCCTGGTGGTCCATGTGAGAAACTAGGGGTATTGCCTGGAGACAAAATCGTTAAAGTAGAAGGAAATAATATTGCTGGAATCGGACTTAAAAACGATGAAGTTCGTTCAAAATTAATGGGTGAATTAGGAACAAAAGTCACCATTTCGATCATGAGAAGAGGTCAGGCACAATTGTTAGATTTCACTGTAACTCGAGATAAAATCCCTGTTCATTCAGTGGATACTTACTACATGATTGACAAGGAGATTGGTTACATCAAATTGAATGCGTTTTCAAAAACCACAGTTCAAGAAGTTCAAGATGCCATGAAATCTTTGAAAGCAGAAGGAATGAAAAGCTTGATTTTTGATTTACAAGGAAATGGAGGAGGCTTATTGGAAGCTGCACATCGTTTAGCAGATGAATTTTTATCAGGAAATAAACTCATCGTTTATTCGCAAGGTAGGGCATATCCAAGAGAAGATAGAAAGGCGAGTAAATCCGGCATATTTGAAAAAGGGAATTTGGTGATTTTAACGGATGAGTACTCTGCCTCTGCAAGTGAGATTCTCTCTGGAGCAATTCAAGATTGGGACAGAGGATTGGTAATTGGACGAAGAACTTTTGGAAAAGGACTAGTACAACGGCCCATGGGCTTAAGCGATGGATCGGAAATCCGTCTTACAGTTGCACGTTATTACACGCCTGCAGGTCGTTTCATTCAAAAGCCGTATGATGACCCCGAGGCATATAAAAAAGACTTGACGCAAAGATTTCTGAATGGAGAATTCACAAATGCAGATTCAATCAAATTACCCGATTCTTTAAAGTTTTATACTCTTAATAAAAAGAGGTTAGTGTATGCCGGTGGAGGGATTATGCCAGATGTCTTCGTTCCACTTGATACAGCTTCTGTTACTAAGTATTACAGTTCTCTGGTTCAATCAGGTCTCATCAATACATTTTGCTATAATTATGTAAATGAAAACAGAGCTGCCTTGAAAACGAATTTCTCTTCATTTGCTGACTTCAAGAAAAAATTTAGTTGTGATAAAAATTTCATGGATTCATTCTTTGAATACGTTAAAAAGGAAAAATCAGACCTAACCTTTAACGAGGAACAATATAAAGTAAGCGAAAACATAATCAAGCTGCGCTTAAAATCATTGGTAGCTCAGGATTTATTCTCTTCAAATGAAATGTATGAAATTTACAACGAAGACAATGAAATTTTGCAAAAAGCTATTTCTGTTCTGAAATCAAAAGAATACGATAAATTCGGTCTAGACAAATGAGAAGGGTTGTAGTAACAGGGATGGGTGCGCTTACACCCATAGGAAATTCTGTAGCAAATTATACCAATGGTTTACTCAACGGAGAAAGTGGGGCAGGAGCCATAACTCGATTTGATACCTCCAACTTTAAAGTGTCTTTTGCTTGTGAATTAAAAGGATACCAGCCCCTAGATTATTTTGATTCAAAAGAAGTACGTAAATACGATTTGTTCTCTCAATATGCATTAGTGTCTGTTGATGAAGCGGTGAAACAAGCTAAGCTCGATTTTGAAAAACTTGATCGTGATCGGATTGGCGTAATTTGGGGTTCCGGAAACGGTGGAATTCAAACGTTTTATGATCAGATGATGGAGTACGCACAAGGTGATGGTACTCCGAGATTTACACCTTATTTTATTCCAAGAATTTTGGTCGATATTGCCTCAGGAATTATTTCGATTAAATATGGTTTGAGAGGTGTAAATTTTTGCCCTGTATCTGCATGTGCCACATCAAATACAGCTCTAATTGAGGCATTTAATTACATTAAATGGAACAAAGCTGATGTAATTATTTCTGGAGGGTCAGAAGCGCCAATCAATCCTTCAGCAATTGGAGGATTTTCATCTGCGAAAGCCTTATCTACCAGAAATGACAGCCCAAAGACGGCTTCACGTCCTTTCGATCCAACTCGGGATGGTTTTGTGATGGGGGAAGGTGCGGGTGCTCTTATTGTTGAAGAACTTACACATGCCAGAAAAAGAGGAGCTACTATTTTAGCTGAAATTGTCGGAGGAGGAATGGCTGCAGATGCCTATCATTTAACTGGAACTCATCCCGAGGGTGCTGGAGCTATTTTAGGGATGAAATTGGCATTGGATGAAGCTCAAATAAAACCCAATCAAGTTTCTTGTATCAACATGCACGCGACTTCTACTCCTTTAGGAGATACTTCTGAACTTAAAGCTGTGGCAACTCTTTTCGATGGTGTTGAAAATTTATCACTTTGCGCAACAAAATCTATGACTGGCCATCTCTTGGGTGCGGCTGGTGCTATTGAAGCTATTGCTTCTATTATTTCTTTGCGTGAACAGTGTGTTCTCCCAACGATAAATACCAATACGATTGAAGAACCATTTCAATTTTTCGATGTACCTCTCATAAATCCTCAAATGAAAGAAATAAATTACATTATGAGTAATACATTTGGTTTTGGAGGACATATAGCTTCGATTCTACTTAAAAAATGGGACGAAACTAGTGAGGTTTAATGTAACCATCTTGCTTGTTGTCTAAATCGAATATCCATGTGAAGTTGCCAATAAAATGACTTCCGGTATAACCGAGTTTTGGGTAAATACTTTTCGGAAAAAACACCCGATTTTGTTCGAGCCCTTTTATTCCTGATTGTGGAGCAATACCATCTTGCAGACATTCGGCTATGTTTTCGTTAGATCCGTATTGCCAAACTTCATCCCATTCTAGAGGATTAACTCGACCTGCAGAAGGGTTCTCAGGACTCAAAATGTAATATCCTCCGAAATTAATTTTACCACGTAAAGATTCAATAATGCCCTGCGCATAGGCAAATCCCATACTGTGGCAAATAATGTAGAGCGTATCTTTTGGTTCAATACCCGTATTATCTCGGTTCATTAATTGTGCTAAATTTTTCCCGGCTATTGCGCCACTCGTTCGTCTTTCATTAAAACCCGAGTAATTGACATAAGAAGGTAGTAGCTCCCAAGTATTTTTTACTCCTATGTTAGGAAGAGTTACATATTTACAAGAATGATTGTTCAAATCTGAACATACACCAGGATAATTTGAGGCTGCAAAATAAAAATAAGACAAATCACCGAGATTATTAATTAGTGAAATATAACTTGGAATATTTGTTAAACCATAATTTGAAGTTCGAATTGGATGGTGACCATCTGCATAATAGACCTCGTGTGGTTGAAGCTTAGCAATAAATCGTTCATCAAATCTATCCCACGGATTCCAGTATTCATAGATGTCAAAGCTGTTCATTTTATCGTTAGTACGAGGGATTTCCGTTTTGTTTTCTAAAATACGAGTCAGCATGACAGTACGAGAAAATTCATCTGAAGAAAGAAAAGGGGAACGGTATCCATTAACAAACAATACTATTTTTTTTCCTGGTTTTTCAACTGAAATTTCTGTTGAAAAAATTTCCTTTCCTTGGTAGTTAAATATTCGCTCAGCAATTACTTCATCGTCATCATTTATGCGCTCGATTTTTATATAATGATTTTGCACATCTCGAATTAACGTATCATTTCTGTAGGTCAAGGCATTACTTCCTACTTTGAATTTAAGTTCATTTTGATGATTCAATTGAAAAATTAATACAGGCATGTTTCGCTGTAAGAACCATTCATCCTTCTTTTTTCTGAAAATTTGCGAACCCAAAACAGAAGTTGTGTCATTTTCGAATAATAACTTATCTTGAACCTTAGCTAAAATATCCGATGACCTAACTGATTCATCAAATTCTTGAATTTCAGTTTCAATCACATAATTTTTTGTGTAATAAAGATTGATTAGGTAAAAACTAAGTCCGATTACAAATATTGAAAAAACTAGAGATGATATGCGAATAAGCCAGACACTAATTTTTACCGACCATTTTCTATCTTTCGATAATCTCTTTAATATCCTAAAGAAGAAAAACAATCCAACTATTGTGACTACTATCACTGTAATGTGTGCAGGACAAATTTTTGTATCCATTACTATTGTAAACGGCTTAAAAAACCAATTTCCGGGATCCAAATACTTTACACCATAATTTTCTTTTTTTCCTCTTTTTATATGACGTAAAGGATTGTTTGGGTCGTATTGAATATTCCCGTTTTCATCTTCTTCCCAAATATAGTAAGCTGTTAATCCTGTTTCCTCAATGTTCTTAAAAACAGAATATTCTGTTGAATAATTAATATTAACTAGGCGTAATTTAAAAATAGCTGAACTGTCTGATATAAAAAGTGAACTGTCGGGAGAATGATTGACACCTAAACTTCCGGCAGCACAGGACAAAACACTATTGTCATCAAAGTTGTCACTCTCATAAAATGCATAACCTAACGAGCTAAAGGATTGAATTAGAGGAATACTATTGTATTTTGGCAGGCAAAATAGCGTAAGCGTGTTTGGTGTTGAGTTTGGATTATTCGATTGATAACTTTTTATTAACTCCAACATTAGATAGTTGGGGTATTCCGATTTTGAAAGTCGCGGAACTTTCAGGGAATCTATGGTAATTTTCTTTTGTGCTGAAATGTTTAAGCGTATCCCTGCCTTTTCGTAGTAGCGTTGAATCCGCGGAATATCATTAACTTTAGTCTCTACATTTACACCTACCAGCGTTACATTGATGAGTTTAAAACTCGGCTGTTGTGAAAAAATAAGAATTTGGGAAAGTTGAACGACCAAAGTAAAAACTAAGGCTTTTACATTGGCAATGGATTTCATGCTACTATAGGTGCATAAATGATTTCTTTGCAAGTAATTCATCCTCCGATTCTCTGTAATCAGGATCATCAACGCAGCAGTCAACAGGACAAACTGCGGCACACTGAGGTTCATCGTGAAAACCAACACATTCCGTACACTTGTCATGCGTAATGTAGTAGACATCCATGTTTACAGGTTCGTGAGAATGATCGGCTAAAAGTTCTTTTCCATCTAATGTTGTGATTATGCCTTTCAAAGAGGTGCCATCGGAATATTTCCATTCTGCTCCTCCTTCGTATATTGCGTTATTTGGACATTCAGGCTCGCAAGCTCCGCAATTAATACACTCATCCGTAATCATTATAGCCATCTCAGAATATTTTTACAAATATAGCAACGCTTATTGTCATTTTTTGTTCAAAAAGTAGTTTTTTTGAGGAATATTATGACAATAGAACAACAAATTACAGCTTGGAGCGAACTTGGAAAAATTCTGAAGGCGCATGCGGATAAGGAAAAATGGCATACTGGTATAAGTTTTATATCGGAAGAACAATACCTTTCGTTTGAAATGAGAATTGAAAAATCTTTTTTTAAAAACGGATGGTTTGAAGATTCTGAAGTTCGGAATTCGCTAAATGAAATTGCAGCATGGTTGCAGAATGATAAATTGGAAAAATGGTTATCTGACTATCTTCCGTTAAACGCTAAAGATAAAACCGTTGCCATTATTATGGCGGGAAACATTCCAATGGTGGGCTTTCACGATTTACTTTGTGTATTATTGTCCGGATGTCATGCGAAAATTAAATTAAGTTCAGAAGATGATATTTTAATTCCCGGTATAATAGATTACATAACATATATAGCGCCATTTTATTGTGATAAAATTACCTATTCCGATCGCAAAATTGGTGAATTTGATGCCATTATTGCTACGGGAGATCAGCAATCAAACCAAGCATTTCAAACGTATTTTTCTTCGAAGCCTCATTTATTTAGAGGGCACCGAACTTCCGTCGCTATATTAACAGGCTCAGAAACAAGAGAAGACCTCAAATTACTTGGTAGCGATATCTTTCAATATTTCGGAAGAGGATGTCGAAATATTACGCATCTCTGCGTTCCTGTTGACTATAACTTTGAAACATTTTTTCAAGAAATGATTTCTTTTTCGAACGTAATTCAAAATAAGAAATACGGAAATAACTATGACTATAACAAAGCCATTCATCTAATGAACCTTGAGGTAATTTTGGATAACAATTTTTTGCTATTAAAAAAGACTCAAGACTTACATGCTCCAATTGGCATGCTGTTTTACCATGAATACAGTACTACTGAAGAGGTGCACGAATATTTAAAACTTAATGAAAGAGAAATCCAGTGCATTATCGGTCATGGATTTAATCCATTCGGATTAGCTCAAAAGCCAAAAGTGGATGATTATGCGGATAACATAGATACCATGAAATGGCTCGCTAGTCTTCCTTTTTAAATTTCTATCTTTGTCGATGACATTTTTTAATAAGTTCATGATCAAATATAAAACGTCCGAAGAAATTGCTATAATGAGGGAGGCCGCTCAAATTGTGAGTAGAACTCTAGGACTAATTGCAAAAGACATTAAACCTGGAAACACGCCCAGACAACTAGATAAAAAAGCAGAAGCTTATATCCGTTCACAAAATGCCTTGCCCGGTTTTTTGGGGCTGTATGGTTGCCCCAGCACTCTTTTAATTTCAGTTAATGAACAAGTTGTACATGGCTTACCAACTGATCGGCCATTTCAAGAAGGTGACATTGTTTCCGTGGATTGTGGCTCTCTTTACAAGGGGTACTATGGAGATCATGCTTACACATTTGAAGTGGGCGAGGTGGTACCTGAGGTTAAAAACCTTTTAAAAGTTACTAAGGAATGTTTGTATTTAGGTATTGAACAATGCACTACCTCAAATCGAATAGAGGATATTGGTTGGGCAATTCAGCAGCATGCAGAAAACCATGGGTATGGGGTCGTGCGCGATTTGGTTGGACACGGATTAGGAAAGAGTTTACATGAAGAGCCTCAAGTTCCAAATTATGGAAAAAGAGGAAGAGGTAAAAAAATTCAAAATGGATTAACAATCGCCATTGAACCTATGATAAACATGGGGACAGAAAAAGTTATGACGCTTCCAGATAAATGGACTATAGTGACAGCGGATGGCAAACCAAGTGCACATTTCGAACACAATGTTGCTATTGTGGATGGTCAACCTGAAATTCTGTCTACGTTTGATTATATCTACGATTCACTAAAATTATGACGAAAGAAGGAAGGGTTGCCTTTTTAGCTCTGCTTTCAGTTGGTCTGTATACACTTTCCTTATTTATCAGCTACCAAAAAATACTCTTCCCTTTTCCGCTTTTCGACCCAATTATTTGGGTTGTAACTCTGTCTGTTTTTATTATTCAATATCAGAAGAAATCAATGAAAGAACTAGGCTTTGGAGCTTATTGCTTTCTTTTGTATGTCCAATTAAAACTCATTTGTAATCCATTTGTAATGAGTTTTTTCATAGACTTTAACGAAACCGAATCCTATTTCGAAAATCCCATAATTCAATTGAGTAAACTGATAGCGCATACCTTGTTTACGCTAGCCTTAATTGGCTGGTTTGTTGTGGGGGCGAAAAGAAAATATTTTTGGACGCTTATTGTAACAGCCTTGGCTATCATCGTTCAATTAGATTTTTTTATGTTCTCCCACTTATTGTTTTGCTCAATTTTAGTAATTCCATTCTTTATTCTGAAGCCAGAAAATCCGTGGAAGAATGTACTATTAGTTCATGGAATATTTGATCTAATCACCTTGTATTATTTGGTGAGATGATGAAAATAAGAATTTGTTTTTTTCAATAAATCCTCTATTTCCAATGGATTTTTCTTCTCAGTAATTAACGATTCCCAAGAATTTAATTCATTCGTCAGTATAAATTGCTTAAAACGAACCCATTCCATATCGTCCATATTCGATAGTTGACCTTGAGAGGTGGCTACTCTGAAATCTAAGAATTTCGACCAACATGTGATCCAATTTTGATACAACTTGAAGTGTAAATTAAAATTAGACTCTAAGGTGTAAATATCATTTGAATTGGCTATTGCAAGTAAGGATCTTTGTTTTTGCTCTAAAAAAAATTCAATGAGCGTTGCAGGATTTTTATCACTTAAGGCACTGAATGCTACTGGGACTTCCTTGAAGTCAGGGTCTTTCTTTATCGTGGAAACAGCTTCTTTTAAGCGAACTATTTCATCGAAATATTTTTTAAAGACTTTTGGATGAAACGACTTGGTTAAAATTTTTTGCTTTATGGAAAAGATGAGTGATTCTAATTGATCGTCTAATTCTTCTATTGATTTGCATCCTATTATGGCTAAAGCTTCTGATTCTGTCATTTACCAGTTTTCTTTCGCATTTTTATGTTCAGTATTTCAACAATGAGCGCGTAAACTAAAGCAAAATAGATATATCCTTTGGGGAATTCTTGTCCAAAACCTTCCGCGATTAAGAGCATCCCAATGGCTACCAAAAAACTTAAGGCAATCATCTTGATGGTAGGATAATCGTGAATAAAATCACCAATTTGTTTCGCGAACAAAAGCATGATAATCATCGAGATTATAATCGCAAAGACAATAATTGCCATGGGGTTGTGCATGACTTCTTTTTCCAATCCATTAGTCATACCTATTGCTGAAATTATACTGTCAAAACTAAAGACTATATCTATTAAAACTATTTGTGAAATTATAGTGCTCAGCTTTCCTTTTTTTGCGTTGGCATGACCTTCCTTACCAGAAATACTTTTGTGCATTTCAGCGATACTTTTGTATATCAAGAATAACCCACCTAGAATCAAAATGATGCTTTGTCCTGAGAAACCGATATTTCCAATTGAAAATAAGGGTTCCACTAAATGCATTATGAAGGAAACGGCACCCAACAATACTAAACGGAATATCAAGGCAATAGACAATCCTAAATTACGCGCTTTGCGTTTTTCTTTTGCTTCTAGATGATCGGTAACTATACTGATAAATATGATGTTATCAATTCCTAAAACAATTTCAAGTAAAGAAAGTATCAGTAAATAAAACCATCCTTGCCACGTTGAAAATATGTCAAAAAAATCGTGTATCATTTTAATAATTTGAAAAAATTAGATAAAATAGGTGAGTTAGCATCACTTTCAGTTATAATTTCTAGGAACTGAGAAGACGTTTCTTCAAATGATAAAAATGCATTCAAGTGTATATCTAAATTCGATAAACTGGTAAGTTGCTGAACACTTTTGGAAAAACCACTAATAATTGGAGCTGCGAGTTGTTGGTGCGAAGCTTCAAAATACCTGGAGTTTTTATCAGAATCTTTAGAGCCTTCAATTATCCTGAAAATACCACCTCCCGAATTATTTAAAATTATAACACGAAGATTGGAAGGGAAATTTTCAATCCATAAGGCATTGTGATCATAAATAAAGGAAACATCTCCTGAAATAAAAAGATGATTTTTATCCGGACTTGCAACCGCTGAACCAACTGCCGTGCTAAACGACCCATCAATTCCACTAGTACCTCTGTTTGCGAAGTACAGACAACCTTTAATCATATCAAAAAGTTGGGCGTAACGAACTACGGAGCTATTACCTAGGTGTACTGTTGTGTTTTCTTTCAAGTATTGATGGATCAAATAAAAACAATACCAATCGTTAAGACCGATAAGAGACGATGAGATAGAATCAATTTTATCCTTCGCTAGAACATCTAATTGCTTCCATTTTCCATAAAAGTTAGCAGCATTTGTTGTTTCGAAATGTTTAAATTGATCGAAAAAATCCAAAGGCTCGATAGAGATATGATAGCATAAATGTTGGAACGTGTCTTGAGGGTTAGGTTCTTTAGAAATTCGAATTACCTCTAAATTCGAAATTTCCCTTAGAAAAGATTTAATCCGTTTGGAAACAATCGCATCTCCAATATGAATAAGAACTTCCGGTTGATAATTTTCTTTAGATGTTATCCCGTTAAGCGCTCTGTCAATACAAGAAATAAAACGATCGTCTTGTAGGTTTGAAGTGTGCTCCGCAAGTACTACGGCAGCAGTGTTCACAGAAAAATCTCTAAGTTTCGAAAGTAACAATGGGTTTTCGTTCATTTGACCGCAAATCACCATGATTTTTTTTGATTTTATTTTTTCTTCAATTATCTCAAAATCAATGGTTGGAATATTATTACTTGAAGTTAAAAAGGAGATTTTTCTTCCAAATTCTTTAGTCTTAACAACTGTGGAGTAGAGTGGTTCGCTAAGGGCGATATTTATATGAACAGGACCTCCTTTTAGCTTGTTGAAAAGAATGGAAGTTTCTCTTTGATAGTACCATAATTTTTCTGAATCCAAAACGCCATCTTCAAGCTGAAAAAATCCATGCGAATGAGACTCAAGTACATTTTGTTGGCGAATTGTTTGACCATCTCCTTGATCAATCCATGCGGAAGGACGATCTGCCGAAAGGATTAGTAAAGGAATATTTCTATAAAATGCTTCTGCTATTGCGGGATAATAGTTCAACAACGCTGAACCTGAGGTACAACAAATTGCAACCAATTCTTTTTTTTCTTGAGCAAGTCCAAGGGCAAAAAAGGCAGCAGATCGTTCATCGTGAATTACAAAAGTTCGAAAGAAGTCGTTTTCATCGAAAGCAATTGCCAAAGGCGAGTTTCTAGATCCTGGGGAAAATACTAAGGTTTTAATGTTGTGCAACTTGCATTGATCAACAATTAATTGTACGACTTCTTTATCGCTCGTAAGCATATACAAATTTACAACATTTCAAGAAGGTCGGCGATTGTTTTCTTTTTATTTTCAGTTTCTTCCCATTCTGTTTCGGCAATCGAGTCTTTTGTAAAACCTCCTCCAAGAAAATAATGTAGTGCTCCTGTTGTTATTTTAGCACAGCGTAAATTGACATATATTTTTGAAGAATTGGAGCTAAATTCTCCGATAAATCCAGTATATAATTCTCGGTCATGCTCTTCAATTTGGTTAATGATCTCAGCTGCAAAATCCTTTGGTAGTCCACATACAGCGGGTGTAGGGTGAAGGCCAAGTAGAAGTTCTTTTCCCTTCGTTTGGGAACATTCAAAAAGGAAATCCGTTTTCAAATGTTTTACAGGGCCAGCTTTGTATTCATAAGGACCGTGAACTTCTAAATTTTTTATTTTTTCGTGATTCAACGTCTCTTTAATGAAAAGAGAAACATAATCCTGTTCTAACTTCTCTTTTTCTGTCCAGGAACTTGAGTCTTCTAATTTCTTTGTTCCAGCCAAAGAGGTTGTTACGCCGCATTGACCGTGTTGCTCAAAAATTATTTCAGGTGATGCGCCAATCCAAGTTCCTAGTTCGCGATCAGAAAAAAAATAGACCAACGCATTAGGGTACTTTTCTTCCAGTAAATTATAGAGTTCTCTTGAATTGTCAGTATCGAATGTATTGGTTGCAACCCTCGAAAGCACAACCTTTTTTAGTCCTAATGATCGGATAGCGTTAATTAATTGATTTGCTTTAAGGATATACTCTTCTTTTGTTTGATAGGAGGGAACCCGACCTTCTAAAAACAAAGCATCCGATGATTCACTTTCAACAAAACGCCAGTATTTACCTCCAGAAAATGTTGAAATAACAAAACCTTCGAGTTCCGATGGGCTGCTAGGTACAAAACAACCACTTTTTCTTTGTGTTTTTTTACCCGGAAATCGATAGAGCAACATGTTATTTCTTTTCGATTATCATAACCGTTAATCTGCCTGTGCAAATTAAACGTTCCGTATGTTCTTCGTGAATATCTACTTGCCAAACATGTGAGCGTTTTCCTGCATGAACAATTTTACCAGTAGCAATAACGAATCCAGTAGTGATACCTCCAATATGATTACAATTTATTTCTAAACCAACGGGTTGGAATTTATTCAAATCTATTAACAAGGTTGATCCCATGGATCCAATACTCTCAATCAAAGCCGCACTTGCACCTCCATGCAACAAACCCATAGGCTGATGTGTTCTATGATCGACAGGCATTCGGCTTTTAACATAATCGTTTCCTAATTCCACGCACTCAATCCCTAAGGCTTCCATTAGTGTATTTTTGTTCATGGAATTGATCAGTGAAAGCGGAACTTGTTTTAATGTCATGTTACAAAATTACGCAATTGAGTAAAACAAATTCAGGATTAATCAGGAATTTTCCAATTAGTTTGAAGTCTAGAGAATGCATCACTGCTCTTGAATCTATCTGTTGAAAATTGGATGAAGGAAGGAGAATTAAAGAATATTTTTTCCATTCTTCTACAAAACAGTTGAACCAAAAATGGTTTATTAATGGTGCTTAAAACACTTGGATTTTTTTTAAATTCATTTTCCCAACCTTTTATAAAACTTTCTTCTGATGTCTTATACAATTCAAGCCATGTGGAATCCTCTGAATAAAACGCGTTCCATTTTTCTTTTTTTTGCTGATATTCATTGTTTAATTCTTGCGTTTTACTTGCATTTTCTTTCGTAGACTTTTTGCTAGTTGTTGAAATAGGTCTCGATTCAAGTGAATTGATTTTTTTGACTTTAGAAAGGTTTGTTTTTTTATTCTGAGAAAGGGTTGTAACGGAGTCTTTTTCAAATTTATTTTTTTGGATATTTTCTTGCCGTGATTGAGACTCAACAGTAATCGATTTATTGTCAGGGCTTTTATCAGAAATAGAATTGTCACTTTCTTGGCAAGCAGAAAACAGAATAGCTAACACGAAAATCTTGTATTGCATGAAGATAGTTTACTCTATAAAGTTAAGTATTGACATCGTTACAATTCCTAAATATTCTTCCTAATTATAAACACGTTTTAAAGAAAACAGAATAAATACGTAACTTTGCACCCAAAATTAAATAAGAATGGCTACAAACAGAACATTTACGATGTTAAAACCCGATGCAGTTGAGAACGGGCATATGGGAAAGATTATTGACATGATCATCCAAGCTGGTTTCGAAATTAAAGCGATGAAATACACAAGATTATCAACGGAACAAGCTAAGAAATTTTACGAAGTTCACGCTGAAAGACCTTTCTATGGAGAGCTTGTTGAGTATATGACCTCTGGTCCAATTGTGGCGGCCATTTTAGAAAAAGAAAATGCAGTTGCTGATTTTCGAGCGTTAATTGGTGCAACAGACCCTGCGGAAGCGGTAGAAGGTACAATTAGAAAAGCTTATGCAGAGAGTAAAGGACGAAATGCTGTTCATGGTTCTGATTCAGACGAAAATGCAGAAATTGAAGGAAAATTTCATTTTTCGGCAAACGAAGTATTTTAATTATTGACTATAAATTGTAAAGACTGCTAAGGCAGTCTTTTTTTGTTTACAGATGAAACATGCGGAAGCCATAGAGAAAAGACGAACCTTCGGGATAATTTCTCACCCAGATGCCGGAAAAACCACCTTAACTGAAAAGCTTTTGCTCTTTGGTGGTGCAATTCAAACTGCAGGTGCTGTAAAGAATAATAAAATAAAAAAGACAGCTACCTCTGATTTCATGGAGATTGAAAAGCAAAGAGGTATTTCTGTTGCTACTTCTGTAATGGCATTTGAATACCACAACCGCCAAATTAATATTCTTGACACACCGGGCCATAAAGATTTTGCAGAAGACACCTTTAGAACTTTAACAGCTGTAGATAGCGTGATTCTTGTTATCGATTGTGCGAACGGGGTGGAGGAACAAACCAAAAAATTGATGGAAGTATGCCGCATGCGCAAAACGCCTGTTATTATTTTCATTAATAAAATGGATAGAGATGGGAAAGAATCATTTGAATTACTAGATGAACTTGAAAAAGCTTTAGACATTCGTGTGCGTCCCCTAACTTGGCCAATTGGGATGGGGGATAGATTTCAAGGCGTGTACAACATTTATCAAAAAGGACTAAACTTGTTTTCCGCAAACAAAACGAAAATATCAGAGGATGTAGTTAGTATTTCAGATATCCAAGACAAGCAACTTGATGAAATCATCGGCCAACAACCTGCAGCTGAGTTGCGCGAAGAATTAGAAATGATTGAAGGGGTTTACGATCCATTTAATAGAGAAAATTACCTTGCTGGAGACGTCGCTCCCGTCTTTTTTGGATCAGCTGTAAATAATTTTGGCGTCAAGGAACTTTTGGATACATTTTGTGAGATATCGCCATCTCCACGAGGAAGAGAATCAGATACACGAAAAGTAAATCCAGAAGATCCGAAATTTTCAGGTTTTGTATTTAAAATACACGCAAACCTCGATCCGAAGCATAGGGATAGAATCGCTTTTCTTCGAATAGTTTCCGGTCGATTTGAACGTAATAAATTTTACCATCATGTTCGATTATCGAAAGACATGAAGTTTCCCAATCCTACCTCCTTTATGGCCCAAGATAAAAGTGTGATCGACGAAGCCTTTCCTGGTGACGTTGTGGGGTTATATGATACGGGCAATTTTAAAATTGGAGATACGTTGACAGAAGGCGAAAAAATGATGTATCGAGGAATACCTAGTTTTTCTCCAGAAATTTTTATGGAATTGGAAAACCTTGATCCTTTAAAATCGAAACAATTAGAAAAAGGAATTCGGCAACTAATCGACGAGGGTGTTGCACAATTATTTATTCAACAGCCGGGAAATCGAAAAATCGTTGGTACGGTTGGGCAGCTGCAATTTGAGGTTATCAACTATCGATTGATTCATGAATATGGAGCTAACTGTCGTTTTGTTCCAAGAAATTATTTCAAAGCTTGTTGGATTACAAGTGATAACGAAGAACAATTAAATTCATTTAAAAGAGCCAAGTCAAATTACATAGCGGAAGATAAAGATGGACATCTTGTATTTCTTGCGGAAACAACTTTTCTGTTGAATATGGCTGAACAGGATTACCCTGACTTAGTCTTCCATAAAACCTCAGAATTCATGTTGGATACAAAAAAATAAAGGCCACATTTCTGTGACCTTTAAATTTTAATTCAGCTTAAAAAAAATTATTCGGACTTCTTCTTATCACTTTCTTTAATTTCTTTTCGAACTTCTTTTCTAATTTGTTGACGCATTTCTTTTCTTTCTGCCATCTTTTTTTCTAGAATTTCGTTTTGCTCTTTAGTAAGAATTGCTTTAATCATTTCTTTTCTAGCTTCATTGTTGTGATGCATAGCTTTTTTCTTTTCTTCTTCAGAAAGTCCAGAAGTTTTTAAACCATCAATTTTTTGATTGATTCCTAGATTGATTTCATAAATCTTTGATTTTTGATCCTCTGTTAATTTTAATTCTTCAGACATTTTTTCTGTTTGAACTTTGGCTCGGTCAGCTGCCGACTTTTCAGTTTGAGCTAAAATTGATCCTGAAATTAAAACTCCAAAAAATAAGGCGGTTAATTTTTTCATATTTATTTTTTTTGAACATTTATTTCACAAATATAATGCCATTTCATTAGTTAAACGATTATCTATCTTAATTTTACATATTGATTAAATCATTTTAACAATTTATATTCAACAAAACAATCAAATAAGAATGGTAGTAAGTGATGTCAAAGCGGACTGGGATCAAAAAAATAAGGTATCGAATTATCCCATTTTCATGAAAAGCGAAGTTTTGGATATTTTAGAACCAGGTTGGTCTTTAAATAGCTTTGCATCATTTGATAACCTGCCTTGTTTTACAAAGAAGAAGTTAGGTTTGCCTTATTTCTTGCAACCCTTTCTTACGCGCACACTTCATGGATTTGAGCATTTTGACACAAAAAAATGGAATACTTTTTTTCCTAAAATTTGCCAATTCAATGTTGAAAAGCTTCCTACAAGTCTTCCAGAAAATTGGGAAATTAAAGAATTGAAATTTCAGCGCATGTCGCTTGAGGCACCGTTAGTGGAAATTGAAAAAAGGTTTTCAGAAAATGTAAGAAGGATAAGTAAAAAACTTCATTCATATTCCTTGGAAACAAGCAATGATCTTTCGTATTACTTCGATTTTATTAGAAAGCACAATACTAATTTCTCAAATATGAAATCAGAATTGTTTTCTAAATTCAAAAAACTTATTCTTTACTTTGACTCTTGTGGTCAAGGTGAATTGTTAGGTGTAAAGGACGAAAATGGGAAATTTGTTGCCATGTCCTACTTTGTTTTCGATAATACTACCGTCATAGACTTTAAAGGTGCTGTAACGAAGGAAGGAAAGAAAAGAGGCGCTATGGTAATTTTACATTTGAGAGCCATATCAAAATTTCATGGATCTTTTAAATTTTACGACTTTTACGGAGCCAATTCTTCTGGACGAGCTCATTTCAATCGTAAATTTGGAGGTAATAATGTTATTTATTTTCAGTTAACTCGTATTGATTACCCCAAACCTGTCAAATATTTAATCCGAAAACTATGGTCAATTTAGAAATTTTCTAGTAAGAACCAGACCACCTTCGCACAAACCATTCTGTTGCAAAAAATACAGCAAGCAGAATTAACAATGGAATTAAATGAATTAAATCTTTAAAGGATAATTCTTCTCTTGTTAAAACCACAATATCATCTCTTTTATTTAACTCTTCGATAAAGTTCTCATAGTCTTTTAGTGCATAAAATTTCCCATTGGATTGATTGGATAATTGTTTTAGAAGTTCGTGATTTGCCGTAGTTTCCGTTTTTTCTAAATCGATTTCTTCTACTAGAAAGTTTCCTGTTTTTCGATACGTTTTTCCATTATACACACAAGAAGCTTCCCAATTATATTGTCCAGCTGCCAAACGTCCATAATCGAGTTTATATCCATTCCCATTCACTCCAAACTGCGACTCATATTTCTTTCCTGATTGATCAGTCAAGGTTAAGCCAACACGTGGAGAAACAATTGGTTCCAAGCTTGCATTGTAAAATGAAGCATTAAAAATGATAGATTCATCAGTTGTAAAGCGTTTGTTTAGCGTCACACGTAACCCCATTCCTTCTTGCTTCACCATTAAATAATTCGAAATTTTCGAAATCAGTTCATTTACGTTGTCATGAGATCCAGATCGTAAATATTCGTTTAGCTTCCATCTCCATATTCCTTCTCCGAAGATGAAACCATTTCTATTTTGTTTTTGCTGTTTGAAGAATATCAATGGTTCTTGTTTTACAACTTGACCAATGCGCTGAAAAACTAAAGTTTCTACATTACCGCCCGTTTTTATACCGCCAAATTTCGACTTTAAAGGAGGAAAAAAATCAATAGCTGTCTTAATTCCATCAGTTAATTCAAATGAGTTAAAGGAATTATTAAGTTGACCTTGGATGTCATCAGTTTGATTTGTGTTTTCAAACGACACGCCGAGAGAAAGGGAATTTAATGCAGTGCTAGAAGAATTTGGGCCAATAATAAACAATTGTGGAATTCCTTTATTCGAAATTAAGCTATGAATGTCATTGGAATAGTTTACACCCGGCTCATGGATAATAACTAAATCTACTTTATCCAGATTTTTATCCCAACTGGAAAATGTTCTAACCAACACCTCTAGCTTATCATTTGTTTCAAGAGCATTTTTAACAGCTGAAATATCGGGATGTGGGGCATGAGATAATAAAACAACCTTACTTCGCGTGTCCATAATTTCCACATAGAATGCTTTTTTATTGTTCCTCAAGGTATATTCACCATCTAAGGGACTAATTTCTAACGTATACCGTTGGAAACCAATCTTGGTAGCTGGAATTAGAAACTTAACTTGTTTATAGTCGCTGCGTTCGGAACCATAGGAAACAGCTTGACTTGCTAGTTTTTTTTCGTTTTGATAAATAGAAACCTGTGCTGACTTTCCTTGAAATTGAAAAGAAGAAATATCAACTTCAACAGGAAAATCATTGGAAAGAAATGCAACATCGTTTACTGAAACATGTTTTATCAATTGATCTTTTTTAGGAGTTGTGTCTCCAACGGCCAAACTAAAAATAGGGGTTAAACTTATTTTTTCTGCTGCATAAATTGGACTTGAGCCTTCATTAAAATTCCCGTCAGAAATAAAGGCAATACCTCCAATGTTTCTATTGTAGTACTGAGAATTAATGTGGCTGAAACCTGCCTCAAGATTTGATTTTTTATCGCTAAAATTATATGTTTCATTCCCAACGCTAGAACCACATGTTATGATGTCGTAATCAAACGAATCGCCATGTTTTACGCGTAATGAATTTAAAAAACTAGTTACTTGTTTATTAAGTACGGTGCTATCCTTGTAGTTTTTCATCGACAAAGAATTGTCTATTAAAACCAAAAAAATGGGCTTTTCTTCTTTTGTGTTTGAAAACTGAAATGTAAGGCCTAATAATAAAATCAACACCAAGAAAATTGAGATTGACCTTAATCCGATTAACAAAAATTTCTTCCAATTACTAGCAGTTTTTAACCAATCAGTCTTTCTGTAAAAAAAAATACTGATCGCTACAGCAAATATAGCTAGTGGTAAAATGACCCAAAGAGAAAATTCACTTATGATTTTCATGAGTTCCAAAGTTAATCACATTTCATCAGTTAAAAACCGAATGATAAGAAAGAAAAGAATAATTTACAATCCTTCATAAAGAATGATTTCGGTAGTTTATGTATCTTCGCGAACCAAAATGAATGTAAATGTCAAAAGAAGTTTTTATTGTTTCTGCTGTTAGAACACCAATGGGATCCTTTATGGGTTCATTGGCTTCAATTTCAGCAACAGAATTAGGATCAGTGGCGATTAAAGGCGCTGTAGAACGTGCTGGAGTTTCTAACGAGGCTATAGATGAAGTTTTTATGGGTAATGTTCTTCAGGCTGGCGTTGGTCAAGCACCTGCAAGACAGGCAGCTCTTGGGGCTGGTCTCGGACAACATGTTCCTTGTACAACTGTGAATAAAGTATGTGCTTCGGGGATGAAATCAATTATGCTCGGTGCTCAAACAATCCTTGCTGGTGACAATCATGTGGTTGTAGTCGGTGGAATGGAAAGTATGTCACAAACACCTCATTATGTGAGTGGAAGAAATGGAACTAAATTTGGCAACATTACCATGCTAGACGGCATCACTAAAGATGGCTTATTGGATGTGTACAATAAGGTTCCTATGGGTAATTGTGCTGAATTGTGCGCCAAAGAATATAATATTTCTCGTGAAGATCAAGATAATTTCGCAATAACTTCTTACACAAGAGCAGCAGAAGCTTGGAAAGCAGGTAGATTTAACGACGAAATTGTTCCGGTACCCGTTCCACAGCGAAAAGGAGACCCAATCTTAGTTTCAGAGGATGAAGAATATAAAAATGTGTTTTTAGATAAAATTCCTAGTTTAAAACCGACCTTTGATAAAGAAGGAACAATAACTGCGGCAAATGCATCAACCTTAAACGATGGAGCTTCGGCACTCGTGTTGGCTTCTGCAGAAGCTGTAGCTCAATACGGTTTAAAACCAATTGCCAAAATTGTTAGTTATGCGGATGCAGCTCAAGCTCCGGAATGGTTTACAACCGCTCCTTCTTTGGCTATTCCCAAAGCATTGGATAAGGCAGGATTAAAAACAAGTGATGTAGATTATTGGGAATTGAATCAAGCGTTTTTGGTTGTAGGCCTTGCAAATATTAAAATTCTTGGATTAAACCCAGAGGTTGTTGACGTAAATGGAGGTGCAGTTGCACTAGGTCATCCGCTTGGAAACTCTGGGTCACGAGTTATTGTTACCTTAATTCACGTATTAAAGCAACGAAATGCTAAAATTGGTGCATCAGGAATTTGTAATGGCGGCGGCGGTGCTTCCGCAATGGTCATTGAAAATTTATAATGTTTTCTAAATAAACGAAAAAAAGCTGCTTTAATTAGTGGCTTTTTTTTTACTTAAACCGCATCAATTGATTTCCTGTGAAATCCCATTCGGGAGTAGAAAGTATCGCTGCTTGTTTTTCGCTATACCAAGGACTCAATTTAGGATTATCATTATTTTTTAACAACTGAATTTCTTGTGCCGGCATGTAACTTTGCGTAAGAAGAAAAATCTTTTCTCCTGTTGATGTGTTAACGGCCATATCTGAAATTAACACGGCGTGACCCGGTGATCCTCCTTTAATAAAAACATCTCCTACTTCCATTTGAGAAAGTGGTATTTTTACTAATTCCTTCGACAAAGATAGGGTTCCAGCATAAGTGAAAATAAGTTCCAAATAAGACCACAAATCTTGAGGTGTATTGGAGGCTGGTTTGGATTGAATCCAGGTTGGTTTTCCGTTTATTAATTTAACACGTTTTCCTTTCATCCACTCACTGTAATCGCACCTCCAGCCACTGGTGAAGTTGAAATGAATTTCAGAATATCTTTTGTTTTTCCATAACCAATCTGCTCTTAACCTCATGATTGCATCCGCACATTGATGTAAATCCCTTTTTCCAATTGGTAAATCAATCACAGCATCGTAGACATTATCGTTAGCCTTATATTGACCATCGTGCGTTCGTACCAATGAACCATGTTTTTTTAAGGGCAAATTTCTTAAATGACTGGTGAATGATGTTTCCAATGCTTCCGTTCGCATAAATCCATCTGGAACATTAATCCTTTTCTGGAGTGTCATGCCAGAAGTGTCGATTATATCTTTTAACGATTCATTTTCTGACTCATTATCAGATAATTTAGTGTTGGCTATTGCCTGATCTTCTTTTAAATTCTTATCGCTTTGATTTTGGCCGCAACTTGTGCAAGCTAAGAGAACAAAAAGAGCTACAATTTTAATTTTTCTATTTTTCATTGTAAAGCAAGTTAAGTGTTGGTAAATGAATGTCATGAGCACCAGAAAACCTAATAATTTCATATTTATTTGAACGGTAAAATTCACATGCAACTTCCATGTTATCTAAAAAATAAGGATCTTCGTTTCCAACAACAAAAATGCCATTATTTACTTCTTTTTCAATATGTTCTATGTCTGGAGGAAAAACGGACGCCCACATAATTAATCGCTGAAAATACGATTGATGTTTAAAGTACCATCGCGCAGCAGTTGCTCCTCCTTGCGAGAAACCTAAAAGTGTAATCTCGTTAAATTCGTATTGAGAATTAATGTATTCTAATAATTCATTCAACCAACTCAAATTGTCCTCAATGTCTATTAACCTTTCCTCACGTGTCATCCAAGAGGCTCCGACGCGACCAGAAGTTCCATTCAGATAAAAACGATGCATACCTTCTGGAAAAAGTAGTGATGTGTGTTTTTCTAATCCGTCAAATTTCTTTGCAAAATAGGGGATGAGTTGACCATACCCGTGCAAGGCTATTAAAAGCTTTTTTTGAGCAAATTCCGTAGTGCCCTTACAAAGAAGATAACGATAGTGCTTTTTACTTTGAAATTGTGATAATGAAGAGAGCATTAATTTTCCATTAAAAGTAGTAAATTTGAGCATGCATCGAATAATTTCTATTGGTTTTTTTGCAGTGATGCTTTGGCAATTAATAGGATTTTTTACCTATTTCGAGATTTCACATTATTACGTAAAAAAAGAAATAAAAACAGCTCTTAAAAAAGCCGTACCAGAAAATCATCTAAAACTCTTTTATTTTACACCTGATCAAGAAAAGTCACTGCAATGGATTAAAAGCAATGAATTTAAATTGAATAACCGATATTACGATGTCGTGGAAAGAACGGAATCGAATGGGAAAGTTAGGTTTTCTTGTATTGATGACATTCAGGAGACGCAATTATTCAAGCAATTAGGTGTACAAACTTCTTCTTCTTTGTCCAAAGGATCGGGTAAAATCCCTTTAAACTCTTGGTTTCAACTTCTGCAACAACCTTTTTTAATCGTTCACAATTTAACAATATCTCCCATATATCATCTAGAAGAGAACAACTTAAATCTTAAGCCCTATAAGAATAACTTTACAGAAGTAAATCTTCTGCTATTTCCTTCTCCTCCCAAAAGTTTAGTTTGATTTTTATTGAATAATTTTTAAAACTAAACTTAATTAAAATGAGAAATATACTTTTAGCTCATGTCGCTGTACTATTCGGTGTTTTTGACTTTTCCTTCGCCCAGGGAAAAACTATGCGGTTTATAGACAATGAAACCATACAAGGCGTTCCATTTGTTCAAGTTGCAAATGAAAAAAAAGAGGTTTTTACATCGAATGAAAAGGGGATAATTTCCTTTGTTTCGGGGACTTTTTTTACAATTCGACACGTTGAGTACAAAACAATAACCTTGTCTTTTGATGAATTAACAAAACTTAATTTCAAAGTCTATTTGCAGTCAAATGCGAACACAATGGAAGAGGTTGTTTTGTCTGCCAGTCGTTTTGAGGAAAAGAAAAAAGATGTGGCTCAAAAAATACAAGTCATTCGATCCAAAGATTTACAGCAAATGAATCAATCCTCTACGGCAGATGTGCTGGCAAATTCTGGAAATGTATTCGTGCAGAAAAGTCAACTTGGAGGTGGAAGTCCAATCATTCGCGGTTTTGAAACGAATAAAGTGCTTCTTGTTATTGACGGAATTCGCATGAACAATGCCATTTACAGAGGTGGTCACCTTCAGAATGTAATTACCTTGGATAATTCCATTATGGATCGAGTAGAGGTACTCTACGGCCCAGGATCTGTGGTGTATGGATCAGATGCCATTGGTGGCGTTATGAGTTTTACGACCAAGAATCCAACATTTAGCTCTTCAGATAAAATTTTGGTAAAAGGCGGAGCCTATTCGCGCTTTTTTAGTGCAGCAAGTGGTTATGCAGCTAACGCTAATGTGTCTATTGGATCAAAAAAAGTAGCCTCATTAACTTCTTTCACCTTTTCAAAATTCAATGATTTACGTCAAGGAGCAAGACGAAGCCCGTTTGTTGGAAATTTTGGCGCTAGAACATGGTACGTGGAACGCATCAATGGTATCGACTCCATGATGATGAATGCAGATACAAATCTTCAGGTGGGTTCTGGATATTCGCAATACGACATTCTTCAAAAATTTATTATTAAACAAGGTGATGGTATTAAACATATTTTGAATTTCCAGCTGTCTAATTCCTCCAACATTGACCGTTATGATAGATTAACTCAATTGAGCAGTGGGAAGCCAAAATTTGCAGAGTGGTATTATGGGCCACAATTTCGATTGTTGAGTGCCTACACATTTGAACACAAGGCTAAAACTCGTTTTTACGATTTAGCTAGAGCAACGTTAGGTATTCAGAATATTGAAGAGAGTAGGATGGACAGAAGATTTAATAAAGCCATATTAAATCATCGAATTGAGAAACTGAATATAATAACCCTCAATTCAGATTTCTTTAAGAAAATTGGTCAACATGAAATACGTTATGGTGCAGATGGATTTTTTAATGGTGTAAATTCTACAGCTTTTCAAAAGGATATTGTAGCAGATACGACAGCAAAATTAGATACGCGTTATCCTGATGGAGGATCTTTCATGCAGTCTTTCGCTTTGTTTGGCACACACACTTGGGAAATTAACGACAAATTCATCGTGAATGATGGAATTCGCTTAAATTATGTTGGCTTGAATGCTAAATTTAACGATAAAACATTTTTTCCATTTCCTTTTAATGATATCAATCAAAATTATCAAGCTGTTAATGGAAATCTTGGGTTAATTGTAATGCCAACGAGCGAATTAAGAATGACGTTTAATGCTTCTACAGGTTTTCGCGCTCCAAATGTCGATGATCTCACGAAAGTATTCGAATCTGTTCCTGGAAAAGTCTTAGTTCCTAATCCGAATTTAAAAGCAGAATTTTCATATACGGGTGACTTCGGAATTTCCTATCAATTAACAAAAGGAATAACGGCATCAGCAAATACCTATTTTACTTATTTAACCAACGCATTAACGGTAGCCAAAGGTACTTTTGACGGTCAAGATTCTGTTTTCTATGACGGCGAGTTAAGTGAGGTTATGACAACGACAAATGCGGGTAAGGCTTTTGTTACGGGATTTGAAGGTGCATTGTATGGTCAGTTTAATGAGAATTTTGGAATATCTGCTACTGTAAATTACACGTATGGTCGAATCATTTTGGGTGAGACAAATGTTAGCGGAAAAGATTCCTTAACCCCACTAGACCATATTCCGCCTGTTTTTGGAAAGTTGTCCCTGACGTATAACAAAGGAAAGTTCCGAAGTGAATTTTTTATGAATTATTCAGGATGGAAATTACTGAAAGATTATAACCTAAATGGAGAGGACAATTATACTTTTGCCTTACCTGAAGGAATGCCAAGTTGGTACACTTTAAATGCAAGAGTAGGTTATATGTTCAGCAATAATTTAACCTTGCAATTGGCATGTGAAAATTTATTGGATCAGAATTACCGAAACTTTGCAAGTAATATTTCCGCTCCTGGTAGAAATTTTATCGTAACACTGAGAGGAAATTTTTAATTCGATACTCTAAATTAAGTAAGGGGTTGTCGGTATCGGCAATCCCCTTTTTATTTCAAAGATTCAGGCTTGGTTTTTACTTGTAACATACTGGTGTACGCGATAGGTCAAGTAGATGTTTATTAGAATTATAGCTACAACTAAATATCCTAAAATATCAAAATTTTCTAGCGGACTCATCTCATCTTTTTGGATTACAATCCAACCGCCAATTAAAGCGGCAATTCCGCCTGCCAGTTGTTGAAGCGATGAATTAATACTCATAAAAGCTCCACGATCTTTCATTTCAGGTATTGAAGCTGCTAATGCTTGAGACGGAATCATTCGTGCCATAATTCCCATCATCATTAATACGTTTACTAAAATTAGCATGGTTAATGAAACTTTGGGCAATTGTGTGTAAATCAAAACAGAAATTACCATTAGAATTGAAGAGGCGGCAAAAACATAAAACTTATTGAATTTATCACTTAAAATACCCGCTATTGGCATTATGGCAAAAGTGACTAATCCAACAACCATAAACATGAGTGGTAACTCGTCTTGAGAAATCCCGATATTATTGACTGAATAAGCACTTCCCCATGGCATCATGAGATATCCGCCTAAAGACATGAACATCGTTGCGACAAATCCGATCTGATAATTCTTGTTTTTAAAAGTCTGAAACATATGTTGAAGTGCTGGTAATCTTTCGAGGTTAAGGTGTTCCTTTACCGGTTTCATATAAACAATAATTACCAAGAAAACAACAACGGCTAATCCTACTATCATAAAGAAAGGCATTTTCCAATTCCAACTGTTTGCAATAAATAAACTCAAGGGTATTCCCAAAATCTGACTCATTCCGAATCCCATTTGAATAAAACTCATCACCCTTCCTCGTTGATTAATTGTAAATAAATCGGCTATAATTGCTAAGGAAATAGAAGAAATAACACCTCCAAAAACTCCAGTAATAATTCTCGCAAACACGAGGAATTCAAAAGAGCTTGATATCCCACAAAGTAAAGTCCCAAGTATAAATCCCGCATAAAAAACAAGCAACAATTTTTTTCGATCAAATTTATCAGCAAACGAAGCAGTGAAGAAACCTGAAACGCCTGCTGCAATGGCATAACTTGACACAACTATTCCAAATTGGGAAGGTGTTATTTTTAGCTCTTTAATTAACAAGTCGCCAAGCGGCGACATTAACATGAAGTCCAACACAACCGTAAATTGAGTCAACGAAAGTAAAAGAATAACTATTTTCTGATATGGTGTTAATGTTGTCGCTTGCTGCATCGCGCAAAGGTAGTGTTTTAAGTTTCTAAAATTCTTTATGTGAAGCAGCCTTACTGTTTTGGCATGTTGTAGCTATATTTTTTAGCTCGTTATTTTTGAATATTGATCAAACTTTATTTCTTTATAAAACAAGTGTTTACGAAGAAATTACGATTGTTTTTACTTAATGTTTTATTAAAAAGCCTCAGCAACCATAAAATAAAAATACCCGCCTTCTCGACCATAACCATAGTCTAGTCGAATATTCAATCGTTCCGAAGGATTTACAACGAATCGTAAGCCGGTTCCAATTGAATATTTTAAATTATTGAAACTAAATTCTGAATTTGGGCCATAAACATCTCCAACGCCTGCAAATGTAACGCCTCCTAGCCGCCAAAACAAAGGAAATCGATATTCTAATTGAGTTCCGATGAAGTGATTATCTCGAAACCTATTTTTTGGATACCCACGTAAAATATCATCATTTCCGAGGGTTGATAAGTCCAAAAATGGGACATCTCCAAATGTGAACCTAGATTTTGCTTGTAGTGCGATGACATGCTTGTGCTTAACTTCCCAATACTGTTGATATAACGCATTAATATTGGTAAAACGAAACGTACTTCCAAATGGCTTTAAAAAAAAATAACTCGATGCTTCGAAAAACCGACCCTTTTTCGCATTGATAATGTTATCCCTGGTATCGTTAATGGCAACAATTCCAACAACAGAGCCAAGAGCTCCGTTGTATCCTTTGATCGTTCCATTTTCTAGTTGCCCTCCTGAGGTGTATTTAAATCCGTATTCATATTCCAATTCGTAATCAAATCCGACAAATAATCCCGGCTTGATTTTTTTTAATTGAAGGGTTTTGAGCACAAAAAGTTTATAACTATATTTCTCCTCATCAGAACTAGGTGTGTTATTCCCAATTCCATAAAACCTATCTGGAAAATCACGATAACGAATATCACCTTTAAATAAATATTTTTCATTTCGGGTAAATATATTCCATGTTGCCCAAACATCTAATTGACGATTTTGAGTATAATCGGCTAAAAACTGAACAAAAGACATCCGGGTTTTTTCTTCGCTTAATGATTTGGGTTTAAACTTAAAATAATAGACGCCTGCCGCACCAGTTGCCCAACGCGTGTCAGGTGTGTAGTAAAGAAGTGGAAGTACGAAAATTCCATTTTTTTCCGTTTCAATAGTGTCGTTTAAATGAGAAAAACCAAAAAACTTTTTATATACCTGCTGTGTACTATCTTCCTGTGCCATAAACTTATTAGTGGCAACCAAAATAAAAGTCAAAAAATAAAAAAAGTGTTTTTCATTCAATATAATTTCAATGTGAGGTTTAAATAAATTATACTAATATTTTTTTTGGTCACTCTTATAAAGCACCGTTTTGTCTAACATTCAATAAAACATGATGGAAAAAAAACTAAATCTATAGTAATTTCTTCTCGACTACTTGTTGCCTTATGCTTAATGTCACAAATTTAAAATTAATAAATTCTGAATTAAGAGATTTAAAGCAATATTGTGGATATGTGTTGTCGCTATTAAATTATTAATAGACAAATTACAACTTATTTTTTTGGTAAGATAATTAATTTAATCGTGTTGGGTTCATATTATAATTAATTTGTACTTTCACTTAAAATTGAAAAAAATGAACTTTTTAAAAACATATTTCGCAACGATTCTAATAGCAATCGCCGTTATTTTAACTGGATATTTATTAGGTCATGCCTACATGTCGAAAGGAAAGCCGGAGCCTAAAATTAGTGTGGTTGGACTAGGTGAAGAATCCTTTGATTCAGATTTAATTGTTTGGAATTCTTCCTTCAGTAGAAAAAATATTGATTTAAAGACTGCCTACGCAGAATTAAACAACGATTTAAAACTATTAAAAAACTACCTAAAACGAAAAGGGGTTGCAGATAGTGACATCATTATTGAGGCGGCAAATATTCAAAAAGAATACAGTAACGAATACGATGAAAACGGAAATCTTCGCAACACCTATTTTTCTGGTTATAACATAACACAAAGTGTTAAGGTTCAGTCGAAAAATGTAGAATTAGTAGAAAAAGTTTCGCGTGAGGTATCGGAATTGATTGATGCAGGGATTGAGCTAAATTCACAAGCTCCAGAATACTATTATACGAAATTGGCTGAGCTTAAGTTAAAAATGATCGAAGAGGCCACAAAAGACGCACACGAGCGAGCCGGAAAAATTGCGGAAAACGGTGGAGGCGAATTAGGGAATCTCAAAAATGCCGATATGGGAGTTTTCCAGATTACTGCTGAAAATTCATCTGATGAATATGAATGGGGAGGAAGTTTTAATACAACGTCAAGAAGAAAAACTGCAACAATCACCATTCGATTACAGTACGAAATTGACTAAAAATTAGCTGAATTGATTTTTGTCAAGCTTCAGCCATTCAAGGGTTGAAATAGAAAAAATATCCTCTTTCACTTCGCTTGGCAGGTTACTGTCTTCTATGAATTTTCCAATTTCAAGATCACCAAGCGGGAACGGATAGTCAGATCCGAGACATACTCGTTTTGAGCCCTGCAATTTTAAAATGTAGTTTAGCGCATCAATGTCATGTGTGATACAATCTACCCAAAATTTCCCGAGATATTCTCTAGGGTTTCGTTCGTTGTCAACAGCTACTAAATCTGGTCTGCAATTGAAGCCATGTTCGATTCTGCCAAGAGTTGGTAAAAATGAACCGCCTGCATGAGAGAAACAAACTCTTAAATTAGGAAGCTTTTCTAAAACCCCTCCAAAAATCAACGAACATGCAGCTCTTGAGGTTTCTGCGGGCATTCCAACAAGCCACGGTAACCAATATTTTTTCATGCTATCAAAACCCATCATCTGCCAGGGGTGAACCATTACCGCCAAATCCAAACGCTCGCAAGCTTGAAAAATAGTGAAAAACTTTTCCTCGTTTAAATTCTCATCGTTAATATTCGATCCAATTTGAATTCCTACAAGACCAATTGATTTTATTCGCTCGAGTTCTTGTATGGCAAGTTGTTCATCCTGCATAGGAATTGTACCTAGGCCTATATAATTTTTGGGGAATTTATGAACTAATTCAGCGATGTGATCATTTAAAAATCGACTTAATTCTAAACAATCTTTAGGTTCTGCCCAATACGAAAACATAACCGGAATCGTACATACAACTTGAACTTGTGTATTAAACTTTTCGTATTCCGGAATGCGAATAACCTCGTCCCAACAATTGTCTTTTATTCGTCTAAAAAACTGACCACCTTGCATCATATCGGCAGTTCCGTCCTCATTGTGTTCTAAATGAATAAACTTTCCATACCCAAACTTTTTCGTCCAGTTAGGCATAACTTTCGGAATAATATGCGAGTGCATGTCTATTTTTAACATCTTCGTTCTTTTAGATTATAGCTCTATTCATGATAGCAATCATGGCCAACATAACCACATATATTTGTTCTGCGGTTTCTTCTGTCATGTCACTGCCATCATCATCGGCGGTAGAAACATCTGTAGCCATTAGAAAGGCCAAATGGGGCTGGTCGCAAAACGACTCAATTAATTCTTCATCCTCCGTTTCAAAATATTCATCAAGCATATCAAAAAAAGGTTCGTGAACTTCATCAATATCTTCCTCTGTAATTGGTTTCAGTGAAATACCTTCCTGAGAAAAAGATTCGTTTATTAAACAAAAATAATAGACGATAAGTCCGTCTAAGTCTTCATTTTGATATTCAAGTGCAGCAGAAATTACATAATCAAACAAGATGGCTTGTTCGCTCGTATATTTCTGGGTAATGATCTCCAATTGTTCATCGTTTAGGTTATCAACTATCGCAATAGCTTTGTCTATGGAGGCTCTAGAAACGTGTTTCATTCGTTGGTTTTTATATAAATTCTAATTCAGTCCTTTGTTTTCGAAATGATTTAGAATGTGATGATTCATTATTTTTTGTGTAAATTTAGCGAAGAATGGTGCAATTTTTCGTGTCGTGTAACAAAAGATACAAACACAAATTATTTACCTGCTTACTTTTGTCGAAAATTATATGAAATAAGCAAAAAGAAATTTTCCGTAAAGACACTTATCAATAAATCTCTTTTGCGATTCCATATGACCAAAAAAAACAAATTACATGCATATGAATAAAGAAACTCTTTTTACAATTGCTGGGTACTTAACCGGAGGACTTGGAGGGTATTTGTACTACTTAGCATTTCCTTGTGAGGGTAGATGCACCATTACATCAAACGTATTGATTACAGTTGTGCTCGGCGCTTTTATTGGAGGGTTTCTCTTTCAAGTAATTCATGAACTTTTTTATGAAAAATCAGAGTAAAATGGAAAGTAGGTTAACAATTGTAGATGTGCGAACTGTCGAAGAATTTAGAGGAGGCCATGTGGCGGGATCTATTAATATTCCACTTCAAGAAGTGGTAGCTCGAGTTGAAGAAATTAAGGCCTTGCCTCAACCCATTATTTTTTGCTGTGCGAGCGGTAATAGAAGTGGACAAGCGACGCATTATTTCCGTTCTTTAGGTATAGAATGTGAAAATGGAGGATCTTGGCTTGATGTAAATTATCAACTTAACAATCAATAAAATGTCCTTTTTCTCGAAATTATTTGGTAAATCCGTTGATTATAAATCAATAGTTGAAAATGGTGGCGTTATCGTAGATGTGCGTACTACAGGTGAATATAAATCCGGACATATTAAAGGAAGTATGAACATTCCACTTCAAAACTTGAATGCTCAACTGAACAAAATTCCAAAAGACAAGGTAGTAATTACCTGTTGTGCTTCCGGTATGAGAAGTTCTTCAGCGAAAAGTATTTTGTTAGCAAACGGATTTAAAGAAGTGCACAACGGTGGCGGCTGGTCCTCTTTGAGCAGAAAAATCTAATCGATAAGTATTTTACGACCTAAATCGTTCGTTAAAGGCCTTTTCTTGTGATTCACGAAGTGTTTCTAAATTAGCGGGAAGACTGCGTTTCCATCGTTTATGTGTCCAAAGCCAATAGGAGGGCAGAGTCATAATTTGATGCTCCAGTAAACGGGTATGGTTTTCAGTAACGTAACCAAAAGGACAACTTCTCGGATCGCCTGTAATTAAAGTTAACGTCATGTTGTAATATCCGCGTTTTACTGGTATTATTGAAAAATATACCACAGCGGCATTGAATTCATTGGCCATAAATTCTGTACCAAGCAATACCGGAGATTGTTGATTTAAAAAATTAGTCCAATAAGCTTTTTCTGAAGATGGTGGCGCTTGATCACCTAGGGTAAGTACAGCAAATGGCTGAGAACAATTTTTCAATGCTGCT
>Ga0172373_10001025_pt1 | contig 45365 bp, 46 predicted proteins | sample Lak10m_2_FD_114546 | JGI IMG/M metagenome (GOLD analysis project Ga0172373, IMG submission 114546) | Freshwater microbial communities from Kabuno Bay, South-Kivu, Congo - kab_092012_10m | ecosystem: Environmental > Aquatic > Freshwater > Lake | place: Democratic Republic of the Congo... | reverse complement strand
TGGTGGCTAAAGTGACCGATACGCTTAAAATCGCCAAAGACATGCGTCCAGGTCAGCGTAATAATCTTGATGCCTTATGTAAACATTTTGGGATTGATAACTCCAGGCGCACGCTGCATGGCGCCTTGCTTGATGCGGAATTACTGGCCGATGTATACATGGCCATGACGCGCGGTCAGGATAGTCTGATGATGGAGCTGGATAAGCCGGATCAGCTAAGTTCTGCTGTTAAACCACGAAGTCACGCGCCACTGATGGTTAAGCTTGCCAGTTCGGCTGAACTGACGGTGCATGAGGAATATCTGGCCTCGTTAGCAAAATCAGGTAACTGTTTATGGAATACGCTGGAAAATTAGGAAAGAAGAGATCGTGAACAAGACAATTATCGTTACAGGCGGCGCCGGGTTTATCGGTTCTAATTTTGTACTGGCATGGGTCAAACAAGAATTGGGGACCGTTATTAATCTGGATAAACTGACCTATGCGGGTAATCTGGAGAACCTGACTTCATTGCAGCATAACCCGCATCATGTCTTTGTGCATGGCGATATTGGTGATCAGACGCTGGTGGCTAAGCTGCTGGCGGAACATCAGCCGTGCGCAGTGGTGAACTTTGCCGCAGAAAGCCATGTAGATCGGTCTATCCATGGCCCTGAGGATTTTATTCAGACTAATATGGTCGGTACCTTTCATTTGCTGGAAGCGGTGCGTGCATACTGGAACCAGCTCAACGCAGAGCATCAGAAAGCATTCCGGTTTTTACATGTCTCTACGGATGAGGTTTACGGCTCTCTGGGTAAAGATGATGCGCCATTTACCGAAACAACACCCTATGCACCGAATAGCCCATATTCAGCTTCCAAAGCGGCTTCAGACCATCTCGTACGCGCCTATCATCATACTTATGGCTTACCTACGCTGACGACCAATTGCTCAAATAATTATGGACCATATCACTTTCCGGAGAAACTGATTCCGCTGGTGATTCATAACGCGCTCAGTGGCAAGTCACTGCCGATATACGGCAATGGACAGCAGGTAAGAGATTGGCTGTATGTTGAAGATCATTGTGCTGCAATCAGACGTGTGCTGGAAGCCGGAAAAATAGGCGAGGTGTATAACGTCGGTGGCTGGAATGAACAGCCGAATATTGAAGTAGTCAGAACGCTTTGCCGCATGCTGGATAAAAAAGCGCCTCGTGCCGATGGTAAATCGTATGCGGACCAGATCACTTTCGTGCAGGATAGGCCTGGCCATGACCAGCGCTATGCGATAGATGCGACCAAAATTGCCAATGAGCTCGGCTGGAAGCCGGTCGAAACTTTTGATTCCGGCATCGAAAAAACTGTGAACTGGTATCTGGAAAATCAGGAGTGGGTGAATAACATTGCCAGTGGTGAGTATCGCAACTGGGTGCAGACACATTATTCAGAGCGTGGTGAGGAGTTGGCATGAAGGGTATTATTCTAGCAGGCGGATCAGGTACGCGGCTGCATCCTGTAACACAGGTGGTGTCCAAGCAGCTGTTACCGGTCTATGATAAACCCATGATCTATTATCCGTTGACTACGCTGATGCTGGCGGGTATTCGCGAGATTCTGGTCATTTCCACGCCTGAAGATACGCCACGCTTTAAACAGCTCTTGGCCGATGGTAGTCAATGGGGCATATCGATTCAGTATGCAGTGCAGCCATCACCAGATGGTCTGGCACAGGCCTTTATTATTGGCAAAGAATTTATCGGGGACGACAGTTGTGCTTTAGTGCTGGGTGACAATATATTCTACGGCCATGAACTTGCTGTTAAAACACAGCAGGCTGCGAAGCTTAAATCCGGAGCGACTGTGTTTGCTTATCCGGTCAGTGATCCAGAACGTTACGGTGTGGTTGAGTTCAACTCGCAGGGGCAGGCAATCAGCCTTGAAGAAAAACCTAAAGCGCCAAAATCCAGATACGCTGTGACTGGCCTGTATTTTTATGACAATCGTGTGATAAACATCGCATCGCAGCTTAAACCGTCCCCACGTGGCGAGCTCGAGATTACCGATGTAAATCGCGTGTATCTGGAAAGCGGTGATTTACAGGTGGAGGTCATGGGGCGTGGTGTTGCCTGGCTGGATACGGGTACGCATGAGTCCTTGCTGGAAGCCTCGATGTTCATTGAAACCATAGAAAAGCGTCAAGGCTTGAAAGTAGCATCGCCGGAAGAGGTTGCCTATCGAATGAACTATATCGATGCCGCAGCGTTAGATGTGCTTGCGAACAAGTATATTAAAAATAACTATGGTCAGTATCTTAAGATGATATTGAATGAGCGGGTGTTCTGATGCAAGTGATTCATACAGCAATACCGGATGTCATGATTCTGGAGCCTAAAGTGTTTGGCGATGATCGAGGCTTCTTTTTTGAGAGTTTCAACCAACAGACGTTTGAAAACTTAACTGGCGTTAAGGCCTATTTTGTACAGGATAATCACTCAAAATCTGCAGCCAATGTCCTGCGTGGTTTGCATTATCAGATTCAACAGCCACAGGGTAAACTGGTCCGCGTCGTTGCGGGCGAGGTATTTGATGTGGCCGTGGATCTGCGTCGCCAGTCAGCGACTTTCGGCAAATGGGTGGGGGTCTTATTGTCTGCCGAAAACAAGCGCCAGATGTGGGTGCCACCCGGCTTCGCGCACGGATTTCTTGTGTTGAAGGATGGTACGGAGTTTTTATACAAGACGACAGATTACTACGCCCCACAGCATGAGCGTTGTGTGCGCTGGGATGATCCTGTAATCGGTATTCAGTGGCCCGTAGTTGGCGCCCCGATATTGTCGGCAAAAGATCAATTGGGTCTGGATCTATCAACAGCGGATGTTTTTGATGTCTAGTGGATATAGGTCGCCATGTATAAAAAGATATTACTGACGGGAACCAATGGGCAAGTAGGCCATGCTTTAATGCGTGTACTCTCAAATAATATCGCCTTAAGTGAAAGTTTGGTGGGTTTAAATAGGGCGCAACTGGACTTGACTGACGCTGACGCAATACGCCGTATGATAGCGCTTGTGAAGCCAGATTTAATTATCAATCCGGCGGCCTATACCGCAGTTGATAAGGCGGAGTCCGAACCTGAGTTGGCTTATGCTATCAATGCAGAGGCGCCGAGGGCGCTGGCTGAAGCTGCGGCCAGAGTCGGTGCGAGGCTAATACATTTTTCTACAGATTATGTTTATGCAGGTACGAAATCTTCACCTTACCGGGAAGATGATGAAACTGCGCCATTAAGTACTTATGGTAAAAGTAAACTGGCCGGGGAGGAGGCGATTCGCGCCGTTGGATTGCCACACCTGATTTTTCGCACCTCTTGGGTTTATGGTGCATATGGTAATAATTTCCTGAAAACCATACTCAGGCTGGCAAAAGAACGCGATACTTTACGGATTGTAGCTGATCAGACGGGTGCGCCGACAAGTAGTCAGAGTATTGCCGAAGCGGTGTTGGCCGTAATGAGCCGTTTGAGTGATGATACGTTGCAAGCAGATACAGGAGAGTTAAGTGGCGTCTATCATCTGGTAAATGCGGGTGAGACCTCCTGGCATGGCTTTGCAGTAGCCATCGTTGAAGAGTATAGGCAGTTGCAGTTGAGTTGCGGATGGCCGACGTTGAACGTCATGCCAACGGCTATTCAGGCGATTACAACGCAGGAATACCCGACGCCTGCAGTTCGTCCTGCAAACTCACGTCTGGATTGCAGCAAACTGGCGCGTGATTTCAAGGTGACGTTGCCGGCTTGGCGTAATGCTTTAAAGTTGGAACTCAGTCAACTGGAGTTCTGATCCTTATAGTTAACCCTGCTGTGAAACTTCAGTTTGAATAAACTTGCGTTTGACAGGACTTAACCTAATGCATCAGCCCAGCTGTTGGGCGTTTCATACAGGCGCACCTTTTCCAGTTTCAGGTGGTTACCGAACGTGTCCTGGTATCTGGCCTTTAATATCCTAAACGCTTCAAGCGCCATGTTCTCAGCCGTTGGTACAGTAGGGAACACGACCGTTTTGTGCTCAGGTAGCGTGTTGAGAAAATTCAATATTTCTGTGTCGTGTTGATAAACCAGAAAAGCATGGTCCCATACATTCACTACCGCAGTTTTTGCAATCGCTTTGACGTCTGAAAAATCCATCACCATGCCGTTTTCTGAAGCATTCTCCTGAGTGATGATGTCGCCTGATAGCGTGATTTCTATTGCGTAACGGTGTCCGTGCAGATTTTTGCACTGGCTTTTATGGTTAGGGATGCGGTGTCCGGCATCAAATTCAAGGCGGGTAGTGATATGCATCGTTAAGGTCGCTTACAGCTAGCAGTTAAATATAAGGCGCATTATACGCCTAAGTTAAGTAGTATCTAAGTCAAGTAGTATTAAGTTACGCGGTATAAATACGGTCAAATGTGCTTGTACGCGTGCGATTGCAGAATGCTCAGGTGAGCAGTGCTTGGATATGTGCACTCACTGCGCCCGGCAGGGCCTTAAGGTGATATCCACCCTCCAGTAAAGATATGATGCGCCCATTTGCGTGTTTTTTTGCAACATCTTTAATAAAATCAGTCATCCATGCGTAGTCTGCGTCTTGCAAATTCATATCAGCTAATGGGTCATCTGCATGGGCATCAAATCCAGCTGAAACATAAATGATTTCAGGTTTGAATTGGTTGAGGGCAGGCAAAAATTTCTGCTTAAATGCATGTTTGATCTCATCGCTACCTGACTTTGCTTCAAGTGGAATATTAATCATGGTTGCAGTTCGGCTATCAGCACCCTTATGTGGGTAAAAAGGATGCTGAAAAGTGGAGCAAAGCATCACGCGTGCGTCATTTTTGAAAATGTCTTCGGTGCCATCGCCGTGATGCACATCAAAATCGATAATGGCCACTCTTTTAATGTCATACTTGGCCATCGCATGCGCCGCACCTACTGCGACATTGTTGAAAATGCAGAAGCCAGCGCTGTTGGCGCGTCCTGCGTGATGGCCTGGTGGCCTGATGCAACAAAAGGCATTGTCAACCTTGCGCTGCATCACCAGATCTGTGGCTAGAACAGCGGCTCCGCTTGCATGGAGTGCTGCAGATAAGGTCATTGGTCCCATGGCTGTATCTGCATCCAGTCTGACGAGGCCTGCTTTAGGTGATAAAGACCGAATTTTCTGAATATAAGCAGCGCTGTGAACACGTTGCAGTTGTTCATCTGTTGCCAATGGTGCTTCATGGGGTATTAATTTTTGATGCAGCCCATTCTGCATCAGCGCATGCTTAATGACAGTGATGCGCGCGGGAGATTCTGGATGGGTGCCATCCATAACATGGAGCAGGGTGTCTGGGTGGGTGATGAAAGCCGTTGTCATGATGGATGAAGTGCTGACAGTCGCTAGTTACGTTCAAGCTCCATGCGGAGCATTTTATAAATAGCCAGCCTTTCTGGACTGATTAATTTCGATTCCATTGCTTCGGTAATGGCGCAGTCCGGTTCTTGTAGATGTTTGCAGTTGTTGAATCTACATTTCCCTAAATAGGGTCTGAATTCAATAAAAGCATGCTCAAGTTCGTTGGTACTCAGGTGGTGCAGACCAAACTCCTGCAGGCCTGGAGAGTCGATGAGCTGACTGTTGGCATCCAGATGATAAAGGTGTGTGGCAGTGGTCGTGTGCTTGCCGCTATCTAGCACATCACTCACTTCCTGTGTGCGTACAGCTTCGCCTGGCAAGAGCGCATTAATGATCGTGGATTTCCCCATGCCCGACTGACCGACCAGAATGCTGGTATGGTTGGATAAGTAAGGTCGCAGGGTAGAGATATCCTCTTTGGCTGAAAGCTGCAGCACCTGATAGCCTAACGAGGCATATAAGGCCAGCTTTTGTTTTGCACTGTCATTGTCTGCGAGGTCACATTTATTCAATACGATCAGCGGCTTGATATTTGCAGCTTCAGCTGCTATCAAACAACGGTTCAATAGTGCTTCGTAGAAACTTGGCTGCGTTGCCAGTACGATAACCACTTGGGTAACGTTAGCCGCAAGCATCTTGCTTTTAAAGGCATTGCTGCGATAAAGCAAAGTTTTGCGCGGTAGGGTTGTTTCAACTACGCCTTCGTGTTTATCTGTGAGTTTTACGGTAACGGCATCACCACAAGCAAGGTCTGTCTTCTTGCCTCTGGTTACGCAGCTGATGCGCTGCATGCTGTCCGCTAGTTCAACTTGGTAGCGTTTCCCATAGGAGGCAACCACCGTTGCCTGAAGCGTGGCTTCTGTTGATGCTTGACTGGACAAATTATTCTGAGAATCGATAGTAGGTTTGGTTAAGGTATTTCGCGACATTAAGCTCTTCGTCTTCAAACCATTTTAGCCCGAGCATGGTATTACAGTTGCGTATTTGTGATAACAGTTTTTTAGAATCGGTGACCTTGCGTGCATCACGGGTATAAATAGCTGAGCCGTCACCACCAAAGCTGGAAGCATGGCAACTTATGCAATTTTTTTCCACCAAGGCTTTACCAGCCTTTGCGTCGGCATTCTTAAACGGTTCAGCATTCACATAGCCGCTGATTACCAGAGTTCCAATAAAAAAAAGCGATTTCATTTGCACGACCTTTTTGCTGTGCGGTTAGCCAGTATACGCTGCTAGTTTTGAAATTCGAATACTTGCAGGTGGGTGTGAGTCATAAAATGCAGAGTGCAGCGGATCCGGCGTTAAGGTTGATGCATTATCACGATAGAGTTTTACCAGCGCCTCAACAAGGTATTTCGCATCTGCATGTTTTGCGGCATAGTCGTCCGCTTCAAATTCGTTTTTACGAGAATAGCTCGCCATGATCGGGCGTAGCAGGAACAGGAACACTGGAGATATCATTAAAAACAGTATCAATGCCATGTAGTTGCTTGCTTGTGTCACGCCAAGGCCAGAATAGAACCAAGGCTGATTGATCAGCCAGCCTAGTAATGCCAAACCCAAAAAGCTGATTAAAAACAGCAATGCGATGCGTTTGATCACATGATGGTGTTTGAAATGGCCAAGTTCATGTGCAAGTACTGCCTCAATTTCATCAGCATTTAATCTGTCGAGTAATGTATCAAAGAACACCACACGTTTTGATGCTCCGAAACCGGTGAAGTAGGCATTGCCGTGGCTGCTGCGTGCAGAGCCATCCATCACAAAAAGTCCTTGTGATTTAAAGCCGCACTTGGCTAACAATGCTTCAATACGCTGTTTCAAGGTTTGGTCTTCTAATGGTGAAAACTTGTTGAACAGCGGTGCAATGAATGTCGGATACACCGCTAACATGACGAGATTGAATACACTCCAAACTATCCATAAGTATAACCACCAGTATTGCCCTGCACCTTGCATCAGCCATAACGCCGCAAACAAGATAGGTGCACCGAGTGCAATTCCGACAAGGCTATGTTTTACAAGATCAGTAAAGAACATGCCAGGGGTCATTTTATTGAAGCCATATTTCTCATCTACAACAAAAGTTTTGTAATAATCAAAAGGAATATCCACCAGGCTACTTACAATCATGGCGGTACAGATTACCAGTGCACCTCGGATGATATCCTGATCAGGCAGTAAGTGACGCCAGATGTCATCTATCCATTGCAAACCGCCACCTATGGTCAGTATGGCGAGTAATATCGCCTGTGCGGAAGCTTCTGTAATGACCAGTTTCGTTTTGTCGCTGGAATAATCAGCGGCTTTCTGATGCGCATCCAGGGAGATACTATCTTTAAATGCTTCAGGCACTGCGTTGCGATGCTGCTGCACGTATGCGATATGCCTGCGGCCTAACCATATCCGAATGAATGTGGTGACAATCAGTAAAGAGACGAAGGTGATGGTGAGTGTAAAAGCCATTATTTATCTAGTTCGTTAAAAATTGAATTCGGTTAATATATGCATTGTGAAGCATTTTAAACCGGATGGTTCACGAAGATCGTTTAATAATGTTTATTTTAATGGAAATCATGATGACCGCTTCAGACAACACCACAAATCAGAATAACTTAATTTGGCTAGATATGGAAATGAGTGGTTTATTGCCAGATTCCGACCGTATTCTGGAACTTGCGGCGGTGGTGACCGATGCGGATTTGAATGTAGTGGCCGAATCCCCAGTGCTGGTGGTGCATCAAAGTGATGCAGTGCTGGATGGGATGGATGCCTGGAACAAAGGTACACATGGCCGTTCAGGCCTGATTGATAAAGTGAAGGCATCTACACTGAGTGAGGCTGACGCTTCAGCACAGATGATCGCGTTTCTTCAGCAGCATGTGCCGGCCGGCAAATCGCCGATGTGCGGTAACTCCATCTGTCAGGACCGACGTTTTATGGCACGTTACATGCCCAATCTGGAAAGTTTTTTTCATTACCGCAATCTGGACGTGAGTGTGTTCAAGGAGTTGGCGCGTCGGTGGAAGCCGGAAATTTACTCAGGTTTCAAGAAAGCGAGCCGCCATGAAGCGCTGGCAGACATCTATGAATCCATTGATGAGCTTAAGTACTATCGCGAACACTTCATCGTTAAGTAATCGGGTAAGCAGCGGATAAAAAAGAGGGCATCTTTTCAGATGCCCCAAGTGTGAGAAACTAGCTTTGGAGAAGCAAAAGTTCTTGATTAAATATAAGCATTAACTATGCCAATAGTTGCATCTGCGAATATTCCTCTGTACTAGTTTTGAAAGTTATCGGGTCATATTTTGATAGAGTGCCAGATATTCTTTGGCGCTTTTATCCCAACCAAGATTTTGTGACATGCCATTCTTCTGAATTTGACGCCATGTCTTTTCATCATGTTTAAACATTTCGATTGCACGTGTAATACAGGCAATCAAGCCATCTGCGCTTGCCTCGACCATTACGAACCCGTTAGCTGTTTTGTCTGCGAGATGCACTGCATTGCTATCCACGACCGAGTCAGCCAAGCCGCCCGTTGCATTGACGATTGGCGGTGTGCCGTAGGCCAAGCCATATAGCTGGTTTAGTCCGCAAGGCTCAAAGCGTGATGGCATGACAAACATGTCAGCCCCTGCCATGATTTGGTGTGAAAGTGGTTCATTGTAACCAATGGTAACGCTCACGCGACCAGGATTTTGCTCTGCGATTTCTCTAAAGGCAGTTTCAAGACCTTGTTCCCCCCCGCCTAGCAATGCAAGTTGGCAACCGCTGTCGATGATCTGTTGCAGATTCGGCAGCAGCATATCCAGACCTTTTTGATAGGTCAGTCGGCTGACAACGCCCAGTAGTGGTGCATCGGCATCAATATTGAGCCCTAATCGTTCCTGTAATGCCTTTTTAACCTGTTTTTTACCAGCTAATCTGGTTTTGCTGTAATTCTTGACCAGATGAGGGTCTTTCTCAGGATTCCATTCATCTGTTTCTATCCCGTTCAAAATACCTTTGATTTCATCTCCGCGTTTAGTGAGTAAGCCTTCCAGGCCAAATCCGAAAGCGGAAGTTTGAATTTCTTTTGCATAACGGGGGCTCACGGTGGAAATCGCATTGGCATAAAAAATACCGGCTTTTAAGAATGACATCTGGCCGTGATATTCAAAACCTTCGATGCTGAATCCAGCACTTGGCAGTCCTAGCGTGGTTACCCAGTGCGGAGGGTAACAGCCTTGAAATGCCATATTGTGCAGGCTGATCAGTGACTTAGCCTTGCTGTGTTCTGTAAGCCGCATGTAAGCTGGAGCTAGCCCTGTCTGCCAGTCGTTGCAATGTACGATATTAGGGTGCCAGTCATCCAGTGGTGAATTGTCGCTGGCCAGAACTGCGGCAACCTTGGATAGCACACCAAATCTGATGGCATTGTCCTGCCATTCCTGGCCGTGTGCATCTGAATAAGGTCCACCATCACGTTCATAGAGATTCGCTGCCTTGATGACCATAACCTTTACTTGCGTGTCATGAATCGTGCCGAGTAGAAGTTCTGCACTGCCAATATGTGGCAAATGATGGATCCATGCGATGCTGTGCAGCTCTTTCAACTGATTGAGCACCGGTGTGTAACCTGGCATCAGGATGCGAATATCTACACCTAAGCCTTGCAGAGCCGTAGGCAGCGAGCCGCTGACATCTGCCAAGCCGCCAGTTTTGATAAGGGGAAATACTTCAGAGCTGATAAATAATACTTTCAAAGGCATGATTTTCTCGCTAAAGTGCTGTGAGTTGGGCAGCATTACATGGATGCAGCTCAAGATTTTATTTACTATGATTTTACTATACGAACATCTGGATGCGGGTCTTACGAAATGAATTCTGCGATAAATTTTACAAATGCTTTGTTGATTGGGTTAGGTGCCGCATTAGGAGCGTGGGGCAGGTGGGGATTAGGCATTGCGTTCAATACCGTGTTGCCTAACCTGCCACTAGGTACTTTGGTCGCCAATATGAGTGGTGGCTTCATGATGGGGCTTGCACTTGCTTTTATTGGTTTGGGAAGTATTGAAAATCCCAGTTTGCGCCTGTTTGTCACGACTGGTTTCTTGGGCGGACTCACCACGTTTTCTGCGTTTACTGGTGAGAGTTTATCCTTGTTGCAAAAACATGAATACAGTTGGGCGGTCGTGCATGCATCCAGTCACATGCTAGGTGCTTTATTAATGGCGGCGGCCGGTTTTGCATTGGTACATTATCTGAAAAGCTGAGTCTGATCGTTCTGACATTGTGATTTTTTAAACTGCGAAAATTTATTCATACTTAGAGTTAATGCCTGTATGGAATTTTATTGTTTCTATCGAGTCCATGCATTAACGATAGTAACTTTGTTAAAGCGAGTCATTCATGAATAAACGTTTCAATGTTTTTAAGTTGTCCAGACAGTTTTTTCTAACGGTGCTTTTGATGTCAGGGGCTCATATGGCGAATGCAGCGTGTTCTTCACTATACAACCATCAGTTCTCGACTTTACAAGGCGGAAAAATCAATCTTTGTGACTATCAGGATAAGCCGATACTGGTGGTGAATACGGCTAGCAAATGCGGCTTTACGCCACAATTTGAAGCGTTGGAAGGTTTGTATAAGAAATACAAGGATAATGGCCTGCTGGTGGTGGGTTTTCCTTCTAATGATTTCAAGCAAGAGTTAAATGACGATAAGCAAATTGGCGATTTTTGTAAAATGACGTATTCAGTTAAGTTTCCGATGATTACCAAGACATCGGTCACAGGTGCAAACGCCAATCCATTTTATAAACAATTGGCCGCCAAGACGGGGCAATTTCCCCAATGGAACTTCTTTAAATATGTCATTCTTCCTGGTGGTAAAGAGGTTTATGCATTCACTAGTGAGGTAAAGCCGGATGCGCCGGAGATTGTCAATAAAATCAAATCCAGCTTGAAGTAATTGAAGGTCTGCCTCGTCATGTTGAAATTTAGCCAGCTATATTTTAGAAAGCCGCTGGTTAATTTCTCAGACTTTTCGACCCAGCCACCATAGCCAGACAAATCCTAACAATCCTGCGAGCATTGATGCAACAAGTACCCCCGTTTTTGCCATCAGTAAATATTCCTGCTGGCTGGAAAAGCCCAGTTCAGCAATAAATATCGACATCGTGAAGCCGATTCCACCTAGTACCGAAACGGCAGCAATTTGACTAAATCTCGTTCCCTTAGGCAACTGACCTATGCCCAGACGTATCGCGAGCCAACTGGCACCTGTGATGCCAATGAATTTCCCGAATAGCAACCCTGATGTCACTCCCAGCATGACCGGGTGAGAGAGTGTCTCGCCAAAGTTAGCTAGCTGCAAAGAGATGCCGGCATTAAACAAGGCGAAAGTTGGAATGACAATAAACGCGACGGGCAGGTGCCAGTATTGTTCCAGACGTTGCAATGGTGTTTGCACACCCATGACACTGTCTTCGAGGCTTTCTACCACCGAATGCAATTTTTCGTTTGTCATCACTGAATCATCCTGGTGTCGGTTGGCAATAAATTGCTCAAGCTGGTTTTTTACACGCGCAATGAACAAGTTTGGATCATATTTAGATCTTGCAGGTACTGTAAAAGCACCTATTACGCCCGCCAGTGTTGCATGTACACCAGATTGCAGCAGGGCATACCACAGCAAGACAGCGATAGCAAAATAAGGTATGACTTTACGAACGCCGGCAAAATTCAATGTGAGTAACAAGGTAAATAACACTAAAGCTGCAATCAGCCAATTGAGTGTTAACTCCTGTGTATAAAACACTGCAATTACCAGTACTGCGCCAAGGTCATCCGCAATAGCAAGGGCAACAAGAAAGGTGATGAGTGCCTTAGGCACGCGGTTGGCCAACAATACCAATGCGCCAACTGCAAATGCAATGTCTGTTGCCATCGGGATACCCCAGCCACGCGCGGCTTCGCCTTCGTGGTTGAATGCCAGATAAATAAGCGCAGGCGCGAGCATACCTCCGACAGCTGCAATAATCGGCAATGCGGCTTGGCGCAGGTCCGATAGTTCACCCACCATGATTTCGCGTTTCAGTTCCAGACCTACTACAAAGAAAAAGAGCGCCATCAATCCATCATTTACCCAGTGATGCAGACTCATGTTAATAGCCCAGTCTCCCATGCTGAGCGATACCGGCGTGTGGATGAAGTGTATATAGGCTTCTGCCAGAAAGCTATTCGCCAGTATCAGTGCAATAATCGCCGTGCCCATCAACAATAGACCACTCGTCGTCTGCCTATGTATGAACTCTTCAAAAGGTGTGAGTATGCGGTTAAATGTACGCTCCCATGGCGCGTAAATAATGCCTTTTTCTGTGTTAGGTGGAGTTGGTTGATGCGTTGACATGGTTATTTCCTGATGAGATGTAGATTTAGCTATGTTGAAAGATGATCCATGTGTTCAGGATATAAAAGAGTAGCAAGCCCAGACTTATCCAAGTGAGTTTGAATACGGCATGCCGCTGAGGCCTGAATATAAAGCCAATAATCACGAGTGTACTCATCATGACGGCTGTAAATGCGGTGAGTGCATGACTGATATCGACACTGGCAAGCAAGGCCCCTTTGGTATAGAACATATCGTCAATCGCCAGGTAAATGATGTTAAACAAATTGCTACCAAGTAAGTTAGCAATTGCCATATCTAGTGCCCCGATGCGTAAAGCTGAAACAGTGACGACTATTTCTGGAGCGGAAGTAACGATAGCGACCAATAATGTACCCACGAAACTTTGCCCCCAGCCCATCGCTTCGGCAATATCTTTTGCAATAAATGGCAACCATGAGCCTGCCGCTATGACCGCTGTCGCTGCAGTCGCGTAGTTTACAATAGCCCCCCGTAATGTCACTTGCGGGTAGCGCTCTGCAGATGCTTCAGTGTATGAATCTAATGTGCGTTTTTCATAGCGGTGTACTGAGCGCATGGCGACAAAATAGATGAGCACAAAAAATGGCGTGTACAGCCCGATGTGGCCAAAAGTTGGACTTATTCCTGCGTGATCAAGTAATAGGCTGAATCCAGCAAAACCTATCATCAAAGCACCAAGAGACGTAGACAGAATTTGCCCTTGTGCAGCACGGCTATATAAAGTTTCACGTTGGTAGAGCATGTCCAGTATGACTAGAAAGCCAAGATTAAATACGGTACTGCCTAAAGCGTTACCAACAGCTATGTTGGGTGCGTTTGCGATTGTGACGGCTGAAATGCCGGTAATCAGTTCTGGCAGTGAAGTTGCAGTTGCCAGTAACATCAGGCCAACCCAACTGGCTGACATGCCGGTCTTTTCAGCAATGATATCTCCATAGCGGGATAAGTAGTATCCGGCATAGCCGATAACAGTGAGGCAAAATAAAAGTGCTAACCAAAGATGCATATTGTGTGTGTGTTCAATTTCTCAACCTATGATCAGAAAAATCAGGTGCAGCGGGCTTAGTCATTCAAGCAGATTCAGATTGGCATTTTAACTAAATTAAAAGCTGATTAAATTGGCTCGAATATAGAGCATTCATAACGTATATGTGGCAATCATGATTCATCAGGCTTGGCCAAGCGGTTCGAATGCGCCATTCACATGTTTACGCTCCATTCCGCTAATCAGCAGAGAGAGATGATGGTTAATCTCACTTAATGTCTCTGGATTTAAGCGCATGAGGGCGTCCGGCAGGATTCCTCGGTGCGGTAGCGGTGCTTTGGTCAAAACCCCTTGTCCCAGTTCTGTAAGGGTGAGATATACAACTCTGCGGTCGTCAATGCTTCTGTTTCTCGTGATGTAACCTTTCGATTCAAGTTTATCGATCAAGTTGCTGGCAGTTGATTGGTGTATGGACATGGCGCTTGCTAATCTGGAAACAGTGAGATTTTCAATCTCACCGATTTCTGCTAATGCCCACAAAGATGCACCACCAATGCCCGCTGCTTTTTCTATTTCATGAAAATGTCGATTTGCTGATTTGAATATGATACGAAACAACTTCAGTGCTTCAAGTGCGGCTATTTTTTTGTTTTCATCATGATGTGCGATGTCCATATTTGGCTGTTTTTCTTTAGGAGTTAATGATAATGAATGGATTACATTAGCCCTCATTCTACAACTGATGGTGCTTGTTTTGCGTGTGGTTTGGTTGGTATTTTTGATCCTTTTTTATTTAAGTGAAATGACTTCGTAAAAAAATAGATTGACATGATAGTCAACCACAATTACATTTGTCACTAAGTTATTTTTAATAACTTAGGAATGTGTCATTCCTCCAGGCGGCCAGCTCTTTGAGCGGGCCGTTTTTCATTGGTTATCACTATCATTTTTCTGGCTGGATTGTTTTGATATATACACTTGGGCGAGTGTCGCGTAAAGTGGCTTGCTAAATATTCTGGATATGATGGATGCGATCATCGCAACAGCCATGAGGCTGATCACCATTTCATGTCCGTCTATCATTTCCATGACGATAATAAACGATGTGAGCGGTGCCTGCGTAGCTGAAGCTAAAAAACCTGCCATACATAGCGCATAAATCGCCGCAGCATGTTGGTTGCCAAGTAGTGGGATAAGATCGTTACCGATGCCTGCACCAATTGATAATGATGGGGCAAATATGCCGCCTGGTATGCCGCTTAGGTATGTGAAGATGGTCGCCAGGTATTTAATTGGTGCATATTGCCAAGTTTCAGCTATATTGCCGCTTAGCATTTCCTGTGTTGAGATGTAACCTGATCCATGTGCAAGCCCTCCACTAATTGCACCTAATAACGCCACCATCAATCCGCAAAGCCCTGCCCACCATAGTGGGTGAACTGTGCGCAATTGACCAATTCTTCCTGGAAGCTTGTCTGATGCTTCGATCAGTGTTCTGCTGAAGATACCACCTAATATTCCGCAAACTAATCCGCATACAATCAGCGGGATGATAATTTTCCTATCGATGATACCGACAGATAGATTGCCGAAATAAGTGTAGTTACCTTGCAATGAGATCGACACCAAGCCAGATAGCACGATTGCAGTAATCACAACACCGTTAGTCTTTTGCTCAAACTTTCTCCCTAACTCCTCGATAGCAAATACAATGCCCGCCAGCGGTGTATTGAATGCTGCTGAGATGCCAGCAGCACCGCCAGCGAGTATAAGATGCTTAGGATGTACAGAAAAGCCAGCAGGCAGAAAGCGGCTGAATGCGTGCATGATGCATGCGCCAATTTGTACAGAGGGTCCCTCTCTTCCTGCCGAGAAACCAGCAGCAAGGGCGCTAGTACCCAATACAATTTTTCCTAATGCAAGTTTAATGGAAATGAGCGGGGTTGTACTCTGATCTGAGCTATTCAAAGCGGCAATAGTTTGCGGTATACCACTACCACTAGCGCCTGCGAACCATTTTCTTGTCATCCAGACGATTGTCATGCCGACTGATGGGGTGAGAATGAGTGGGAGCCACCAATAAGTTTTTTGTAAGGTGAAAAATAATGTATTGGCATGTTCGGTTATTCGGGCGAACAGCACGACCATTAATCCGGCAGCAGCGGCTGCCAGCCAAACGATGAGTCTGCCTCTCCATGCGTCAAAGTCAGTGAGCCTTGCTGAGCGTATAGCGAGGAGGATTTCACGTATGGACAACATTCTGTATTCACCTAATCAAGCAGGAGCGTTTTTTCATTTATTGTATTGCTACAAATATATTTGTACAATAGTATTTTAAAGAATAATAAAACCTATATCACATGGGTAAAACTGCTCCATAAAATGGAGGTTCAAAAGGAGATGGCGTATGTCAAAAGTGCTTATAGTTGCAAATAATCCGCTCGTATCCGACAGTATTAAATTCGAATTCTCTAAAGCTGGCTGGGTAACGAATGGTGTCAATTTACGGTCACTCATTAATCATAGCAATTACGTTGTTGGAGAGAACAATTGTGTGTTGATGGTAATTGATGAAATGTTTCTTAGCCATTTTGGAAAATATATTGACGAGATGGCGTCAATGATCAGAAATTGTGCGATTTGTACTTCATTTTATCTTGCTTTTGAAGGGGACTATGACCCTGTATTTTCATCATGGCTTGACTATACAAAACGCTTATTCAAATCGGTGATGCATCCATATAATTTAGCCATAACCGTTCAAGAGATTATAAAACTTGAGACAAAGCAAGTGCCGAGGGCAGCTTATGTTTCTCCTATGGATGCGTTTTAGCATAAATTTATGCAGCAGCGTATTCGTGTAGGGATGTTTGGTTTTGGCAAGGCAGGTAAAGAGGTTGCTGGTCAGTTTCTTAATGATCCTGGAATTGACTTATGCTGGATTGTACGGGGGCATGGTATGGCTCTGGATAATGTTAATGCAGCAGATGTAACAATATTGGGTTCGTAAGAAATTGGTTTTGAGAAATTATTGAATGAATCCTGGTAGATTTTATCGTGGATTTTTCAAATGCAGACGCCTGTCTTGGTTATGCGCATATGATTGCCGGTAGAGGCGTTGCTACCATCTCTGCAGTCTCTGCTTACATATTTCGAATGTCAGCAGCAAGCCAGTGAAAAGACGGTGGTACTTTATTCACCTAATATTACCTTGGGTATTCTTCATCATTATCGCTGGAAAGGTACTAAGGGAATTGGCACCACATGCAGGGGTAGAGATGATCGAAGTGCATTTCCATGATAAGAAAGAAGTGTCTGGGACTGCTATTGGATTTGCCGAATTGCTGGATTGGGATGCGAATAAGCATGTGAATGCTATAGGGCTTGGTGGAATTGTTGACAGGCATGAAATCATTTTTGGGTTTCCTAACCAAACCATAAGGCTGACCCATGACTCGATTAGTAGAGCGGCATTTGGACAAGGTGTGCTTTATGCGATAAAAAATCTGATTGGAAAGCCTAAGGGTTTTTACACGATGGAGCAGTTGGTCCCAGAGGGCTTTGCTACAGCGCATGCTTAGTTCAGCCAATATTGATGATGAGGAGTGTTTATGACTGAAATTTACGACATATTACTGGATGCTACCGAGCATGATTGCCCGATGCCAACAATACATGCCAAAGAAAAATTGGATACTATGTCAGCTGGTCAAGTGCTTAAGCTCCTTGCCAGTAGAGAAGGCACAATTAAAAACATCAGGACATTAGTGGCCAATAACGATTATGAGCTCTTGACGGAGTTCAAAACGGATGAGGTGTTTGTGTTTTTTATTCGAAAGCTGTAATTTCTGGATTGTGCTCAATCGTGAGATAATTTTAACTATATAAACGTGGTCGATAAAAGTCCGATGTAATTCTGGCTATCACTGTAATTTTCTAATCCCTCGGCTAAATATAGAGGGCCTGTTTGCTTACGTACTACAATTTATGCCATCCATAGCGGTGCTGCATCAATCATCTTCATGGGGGAATGCTTTGTCATTTTTTACGCTAGAGAAGTATAGTCCTCAGGAGATTAAACTTAACCTGTTAAGTGGGTTGACAGTGGCTTTGGCCATGGTGCCTGAAGCGATTGCATTTGCGCTGATAGCGCATGTTTCAGCCCTGACTGGTTTGTATGCAGCCGTGATTGTTGCATTTGTAACCTCAGTTTTTGGAGGTCGCCCCGGGATGATTTCGGGTGCAACTGGTGCGCTTGCTGTAGTGATGGTGGCATTGGTGATTCAGCATGGTGTTGAGTATCTTTTTGCAACCATAGTACTGATGGGACTTTTGCAAATAATGTTTGCTGTCGCCAAACTGGGTAAGTTTATTCGTATGGTGCCATATCCTGTGATGCTGGGGTTTGTAAATGGCTTGGCAATTGTCATTTTTCTGGCACAGTTTGGCCATTTCAAAACTATCGCAGAAGATGGTGCCATAACATGGATGAGTGGTGTTCCACTTTATACTATGTTTGGGTTAATCGTATGCACCATGCTGATTATTTACCTGTTGCCCAAGCTGACTAAAGTCATTCCTTCGACCTTGGCTGCAATCCTGGTAGTTTCTTTGGGCGTAACTTTTCTGAATATCGATACCAAAACGGTAGGGGATTTAGGTTCAATTGCTGGCGGCTTACCAGATTTCCATTTGCCACAAGTGCCTTTAAATATGCAGACACTCAACATCATTTTTCCATATGCACTTATTCTAGCTGCAGTTGGTTTAATTGAAACCTTACTTACGCTGAATCTGATTGATGATATGACGGATACCCGAGGTAGACCCAACCGTGAATCAATGGCGCAAGGAGCTGCGAACGTCATTACAGGTTTTTTTGGAGGAATGGGTGGCTGTGCCATGATTGGTCAAAGCATGATTAATGTGAATAATGGCGCACTCAAGAGATTGTCTGGTGTCGCAACTGCAGTTTTCTTGCTTTCCTTCATTCTATTTGCTTCTGAATGGATTGAGATGATTCCGCTGGCGGCATTGATTGGTGTCATGTTTGTTGTATCGGAAAAAACCTTTGAATGGGGAAGCTTCCGCTTATACGGCAAAATACCCAAGCCAGATTTGTTAGTCATCTTGCTAGTGGCCGGCATCACGGTTATTGCCGACTTGGCTATTGCAGTAATTGTTGGCGTTATCTTCTCGGCTTTGGTGTTTGCCTGGGAGCATGCAAAACAAATTAGCATCAAGACACGCACCAATGAGCAAGGCTGGAAAGTCTATGAATTGCAAGGCACCTTGTTTTTTGCATCGATTGCAGCATTCCAAAATCTATTTACACCACATGATGATCCTGAAGAGGTCGTCATTGATTTTAAGCATGCAAAAGTAGCCGACCATTCAGCGCTTGCCGCAATTGACTCGCTGGCCGAACGCTATCAGACAACTGGTAAGCGCCTGCATTTAAAACACTTGAGCCCTGATTGTCTGGAGTTGCTGGATAAGGCCAAAGGGATGATTGAAGTGAATGTCTTGGAAGATCCTAAGTATCATATTGCCGATAATAAGCTTAGTTAATTCGTTCGGCAAAATAAAAGCCCTAATTTTGAGATTAGGGCTTGATGATTGCTTACTTCGTTAGACGCCTAAATGGGTTTGGTGGGATGTCTGATTTTTTCCAGTATGATCGCAGAAAGTTCTTCAACAGATCTACTGGTTGAATCTGCCCATGTGATGCCTGCGTTGCGCATCAGATTTTCGGCGGTGGCGATCTCTTTGCGGCAATTATCCAGTGAAGCATAGAAACTACCGGCTCTGCGCTCATTACGCACCGCATGTAAACGCTCAGCTTTAATCGTTAATCCGAAAATCTTATCCAAGTGTTTATGTAACACGGCTGGCAATGTGCCACGCTCGAAGTCTTCAGGAATTAATGGATAATTCGCAGCTTTAACCCCAAACTGCATCGCAAGGTAAACGCTGGTTGGCGTTTTGCCACAGCGAGATACGCCAATCAGAATCACTTGCGCTTCTTCAAGGCCGGAATTGGTCATGCCATCGTCGTGGTTAAGCGTGAAGTTAATCGCTTCCATACGCTCGTTATAGCTGCTGCCCATCACGCTGTGTGCAATACCAGCACCAGTCAGAGGGGGCTGGTTCAGTTCCAGGCCTAGCGGGTCAATAAATGTATTGAACAGGTCGATAAAGTAGGCATTGGATTGCTTTAACGTATTACGTAAGGTCATATCCCCCAAGGTCATGATGACCACTGGACGGGCACCATCTTCATCTGTCGCATGCTGGATAGCATCTTGCGCAAGCTTGATCTTTTCCAGCGTGTTGGTGAAAGGCAGGCGCACTTGGGTGAAATGGGTGCTGGGAAAGTGCTCTAGTAGCTTACCTAGAGCACCTGCCGTAATGCCAGTACCATCAGAAATAAAGAATGCGGTGCGGTTGATCATGCTAGATTCCTGTCTGGCTATACTGGATGATTATTTTTTAGTCAATCTTTGCCATGTGTTCACTACGGTATCAGGATTGAGTGAAATCGATTTGATACCTTGCGCTACCAGCCATTCGGCAAAGTCAGGGTGGTCAGATGGGCCTTGGCCGCAGATACCCACATATTTGCCTAAACGGTTACAGGTGCTGATTGCCATTTTGAGTAACTCTTTCACTGCATCGTTACGTTCATCAAAACCGTCAGCCAGAATGCCAGAGTCTCGGTCCATACCTAGCGTCAGCTGCGTCAGGTCGTTTGAGCCGATTGAGAAACCATCGAAGTATTGCAGGAACTGCTCGGCAATCAATGCATTGGATGGAATTTCGCACATCATGATCAGGCGCAGGCCATTCTCACCTCGTTTAAGCCCATTGGCTGCCATGATCTCTGTCACGGCCTTCGCTTCATCTATAGTGCGAACGAAAGGAATCATCAGCTCTACGTTGGTTAAGCCCATTTCATCACGCACTTTTTTCATGGCGGTACATTCCATCGCGAAGCATTCTTTGAAGTCTTCTGCCATGTAACGTGCTGCGCCACGGAAGCCAATCATTGGGTTTTCTTCATCTGGCTCATAAATCTCGCCACCAACCAGTTTTTTGTATTCGTTTGACTTGAAGTCTGAAGTACGTACGATTACTGGTTTTGGATAGAATGCAGCAGCAATCGTAGCTACGCCTTCAGCCACTTTGTCAATGTAGAACTGTTTAGGACTTGCGTAGCCGCGGGCACGGTTCTTGACGGTGGTTTGAATCGCTGATGGCATGGCGTCAACGTTCAGGATTGCTTTAGGGTGAATCCCTACCATGTTATTGATTACGAACTCCAAGCGCGCCAGACCTACGCCGTCATTCGGTGTTTTTGCAAAGCCGAATGCCATATCCGGATTGCCAACGTTCATCATGATTTTGCATGGTGCCGGTGCCAATGCAGATTGAGCCTGACTGCTGACGTCGTATTCAATCGCACCATGGTAAACGAAACCTGATTCACCTTCAGCACAAGATACGGTAACGATTTCGCCTTCGCGTAATACATCAGTTGCGTTAACCGCCCCTACGATAGCCGGGATACCTAATTCACGCGCGATAATCGCTGCATGGCAGGTACGGCCACCACGGTTTGTCACTAATGCACTAGCACGTTTCATGACTGGTTCCCAGTTAGGGTCTGTCATGTCGGCCACTAATACGTCACCAGGCTGTACTTCATGCATGTGTGCTGGGTCTAGCACGATACGCACTGGGCCAACGCCAATCTTTTGCGTCACGGCGCGGCCTACAACAAGAGGTTTTTCGCTATGTTTGTTTAATGTGAATGTCTCTGTCACATTGTTGGAAGATTCCTGAGATTTAACGGTCTCTGGACGTGCCTGCAAGATGTAGAGCTTGTTATCCACACCGTTTTTGCCCCATTCGATATCCATCGGGCAGCCATAGTGCGCTTCGATCGTCATTGCGTAACGTGCTAACTCGAGCACGTCCGCATCTGTTAGTGAGTAACGGTCGCTATCTGCCGGATCGACATCAACCGTATGGGTACTCTTACCAGCTTGCGTTGCATCAGAGAATACCATTTTGATGAGTTTTGAGCCCATGGTGCGGCGAACAATCGAAGGCTTGCCTTGTGCCAAGGTCGGTTTGTGAACGTAGAATTCGTCAGGGTTCACGGCGCCTTGTACAACTGTTTCACCTAAGCCGTATGAAGAGGTAATGAACACGACATCTTTGAAGCCTGATTCAGTATCAATCGTGAACATCACGCCAGCGCAGCCGATATCACTGCGTACCATTTGCTGAACACCGGCTGACAGGGCTACGTCAGCATGTACAAAGCCTTTATGTACACGATATGAGATTGCACGGTCATTATATAAAGAAGCAAACACCTCTTTAATCGCATGCAGAATGTTGTCCAAGCCCTGAATGTTCAAAAAAGATTCCTGCTGACCTGCAAATGAAGCATCGGGTAAATCCTCTGCTGTTGCTGATGAACGCACAGCAAACGTTGCACCGTTACCTGATTTTGCAGTGAGGATGGCGTAATTTTCTGCAATCGCTTTTTCTAATGCGGCAGGAAACGGTGCTGCCATGATCCATTCACGCACTTGTTTGCCACAGGCTGCCAGCGCTTGTGTGTCATCTACGTTTAACTTATCCAGTTCTGCGTTGATCTTGGCATCAAGACCACTTTGCGCCAAGAACTCACGATATGCATCTGCAGTCGTGGCAAAGCCCGTCGGTACGCGTACACCTTTTGCAGATAGCTGGGAAATCATTTCGCCTAAAGAAGCATTTTTACCGCCTACTGAAGGGACATCTACATTGCGTAAATTTTCAAATGGAATAACGTGGGCTGACATGATCGTTCCTTAGATGTTCAAACAAGTGATTAAATTTCTAAATTATTTTTTAGTCCGCTTTTTCAACCACTTTGCAGCAAATTTCAATGTGCAACGAATATTGAAGGGATGATTAAAACTTTTAGATTTTTATTTGTAGACCTTATTTTGCCTAAATATGCGTGTGTTGTCACCTGAAAATGTAACGATGTGTAAAATCTTTGCGTTAGGTCAAGATCGCTAATTGTGGATGGCGATGATGTCAGGGTATCAAAATTGTAATCTGTCAGCTAAAATGAAATCGAACTTCAATTGAAAATAATAACGATAAATGCCTTATTTTTTTTTCAAAATCACTCTGAACATGCGCTTGCTGAGAGCTTGTTATGATGTCTGCTAATGTTACGGTTAAGACTAGTGGACGTTTGCATATGGGCTTCTTTGACCTGCATGGCGGCCTGGGGCGGAAATTCGGCAGCATCGGACTGAGTCTGGAAGCGCCTAATTTGTTGATTGAAGCAAAGGTGGCGAGTGAACTGAAGATTATCGGTTCGGACGTGGTGCCGCAATCGGTGATTGCCAGAGCATATGTAATTGCACAGCACTTGCTTGCAAAACTCAATTTAAATAAGTCGGTTGAGCTTGTTGTGTTGCAAAACATACCTGAGCACGCAGGGCTGGGGTCGGGCACGCAGTTGGCGTTGGCGATTGGTGCTGCTATCAGCCGCTTATATAACCTTGATTTGAGTACTGCACAAATTGCTGGCTTGACGGGCAGGGGGGGGCGTTCAGGCATTGGAATCGCTGCTTTCGATCACGGCGGGCTATTGATTGATGGTGGGCGTGTGTCTGTTCCGTTGACTGATGCTACTGTGATTCCGCCATTGCTAGCGCGATATGATTTTCCGGAACAGTGGCGTATTTTGCTGATATTTGATGCTAGTCAACCTGGGGTACATGGAGAACAGGAGAAGATGGCATTCAGCCAGTTGCCGCCTTTTCCAGAGAACCTTGCTGCCCATTTATGCCGACATGTACTGATGCAGGCGATGCCGGCGTTGGTTGAACAGGACTTGAGCGCTTTTGGCCATAGCATACAAGCGTTACAAATGCATGTGGGGGATTATTTTTCGCCTGCTCAGGGGGGGCGCTATGCCAGTAAACTCGTGGGTGATGCATTGCGGAACCTCGAAGAGTCAGGCGTAGCCTGCTACGGACAAAGCTCTTGGGGGCCTACCGGGTTTGCCGTGTTTGAAAATAACGCAGATGCTGAAAAGCATTTACAGGGATTAAAAATACAGTTTCCAGACCCTATGCTGTCATGGATGATTTGCAGTGCACGTAATCAGGGTTCAGAATTGATATAAGCTGACGTTACAAAGTATTAACAATGCATGACCGAAACGGATCGTTCAAGAAAACTTAAATTTTTAAGGGAAGCAAGCAATGGAAAAACCTAGCATCTTACATTTAATCACTGCTGCAAAAAATGCCAGCCCATTTGACGTCAATATGGCATTTGATGCCGGGTTCGATAAGGTAATGCCTTATACCAATGTGACTTTGCCTGAAGTCACAGGTCTTACACAGGATGCCATTTTTTCACGTGGTGTTTCTGGGGTGAAGCGCGAAGCTATTTTCATTGGTGGGCGAGATATTGATCTTGCAATCGGGATGCTGGACGCAGCTAAAAAAGCCATGTTCTCTCCTTTTGCATGTTCGGCCTTCGCTGATCCTTCAGGTGCTTTTACGACGGCTGCTGCGATGATTGCTAAAGTCGAGGCACATTTGAAGGAAAAGTTTGGAGAAGATTTAAGCGGCAAAACGTTAAGTGTGTTTGGCGCGACGGGGCCGGTCGGGAGCTGTGTGGCAATCATCGCTGCCCAGCAGGGTGCAAACGTGCAGATGGTGGCACATAACTCGATGGCAGCGGTTGAGCCTAAGGCTGCGGCGTGGAATACACGATATAACGTGAATATGCAGGTGGTTGATGGTACATCTGAAGCGAAAAAGATTGCTATTCTGGAGCAGACCGAGATTGCAATCTGTGCAGCTGCAGCTGGTGTGCAGGTAATTAGCCAAGAGCATCTACAACATGCCAAGCAGCTTAAAATCGCAGCGGACGTCAATGCGGTAGCACCATTGGGTGTGCAAGGTGTTGCTGTGACCGATGATGGTGTCGGGATTGAAAACACAAAAGCTTATGGCATAGGCGCGCTTGCGATTGGGCAGCTCAAATACACCACGCAACTCCAGTTATTAAAGCAAATGCTGCCATCTGACCAACCGTTTGATAAGCCAAAATATCTCGAATTTATCGCAGCATATAAATTGGCGCGTGAGCTATTAAAAAGTCAATCCTGATTATCGCGTTATCTGCACGGCCTTTTGTTGAGGCTGCGGTTAAAGCTGGCTATGCGGTGACGGTGATTGATGCTTTTGCTGATAAGCAAACTGTTGCATTGGCAGCAAAGTTCGTCGTGGTTGGTTATGGTGAATGCGGGTTCGATGCTGAGGGGTTGCTGGAAGAAATCGATGAACTCGATTTAAATGGATTCGCGGGTTGTGTGTACGGAAGTGGCTTCGAAGCACAGCCTGAATTGCTGCAAAAAATAGCAGCGTTTGTTCCACTGATTGGTAATCGTGCTGAAACTGTTGGCGCAATAAAGAGTGCAACGCGTTTCTTTAATGAGCTGCGCAGGCTGAGTGTGAGGCACCCTGAAGTGTTTGACGACATGCCTGCCGGTGATGTTGCATATTTGTGTAAGGATGCTGGTGGCTGTGGCGGGACGCATATCGATTTCGCGCGCAGTCGTGAGGTCGGGCTGGCGAAGGGTAGATACTACCAGCGGCATATTGATGGGCAGTCAGTATCATTATTGTTTATTGCAAATGGTCACGATATAAAAGTGATTGGCTTCAATGAGCAATGGTTGAGCGCGTCTGAAGTCATGCCATTCAGATATGGCGGAGCGGTTAGCCACGTTTCGCTGTTGCCTGTGGTGCGGCAGCAATTGATAGATGCCGCACAAAAGCTGACGCTGTCATTTGGTTTGCTGGGGTTGAATAGTCTGGATGCGATGGTGCACAACGATGTTGTATATGTGCTTGAAGTTAATCCCAGATTGAGTGCTACAGTAGATTTGTATTCGGATAGTAGCTCAAATCTGATAAGCGAGCATATGCAAGCGTGTTTGAATTTGTGCGATGATGGTAAGGCGATATCTGAAAGCAAGTGTTGCATTGAAAGGCCCAAGGCGCATGCGATTGTTTATGCGGAATATGACATAGAGATTGCGCCATCATTTGCATGGCCGGAAGAGTGGGGCACTTGGGTAACTGATACGCCAGATTGGGCTGGTAAGGCCATTAAAGTTGCATGTGGTGCCCCAGTTTGCACCGTATTTGCGTATGGCCCCAATGCGCAGGAAGCGAAAGCATTGGCACAGCATAGGGTTAGGCTGGTACAGGATTTGATCAAGCAATACATTATAAAGTAGCTCATTAGGTTAAAAGAGAGAGAAACGTGGAAAACACAACATCAAAAATGCAGGCAAGCGTAAACCAGTTGAGCGCGCCATTAGTACAGAAGTTGATAGCACAGGCAGGTGTGTTGCAATTGGGCGTTTCTACGCATGCGGCAGGCTGTACGATTGTGGATGCAGGTATCCAGCATGCGGGCAGCGCTGAAGCTGGCCGTATCATTGCAGAGATTTGTATGGGTGGTTTGGGAGAAGTGGCTTTGCAGTCCGATGATCGGTTTGCTAATTGGCATGACGCGATTGCTGTGAGTTCTGAACAGCCAGTGTTGGCTTGCTTGGCAAGTCAGTATGCAGGCTGGGCATTAAGTCACGAAAAATTCTTCTCATTAGGTTCGGGGCCTGCGCGAGCATTGGCACAGCGTGAAGATCTGTTCAAAGAATTGGCTTATGTAGATGCGGCAGATAGTACCTGTATCGTACTTGAAACTGACAAGGTGCCACCGGTGCAGGTCATAGAGAAGATTGTGCGCGATACCAAGATTGCTCCCGAACATCTGACCATCATATTAACGCCAACCACCAGCATTGCCGGTGTAGTGCAGATTGTTGGCCGAGTCTTGGAAGTTGCTTTGCATAAAGCACATACCTTGCATTTTCCACTTGAGAATGTCGTCAGCGGAACTGGGCTGGCTGTTTTGCCGCCAGTTGCCAGCGACTTTATGACCGGCATGGGCCGCACCAATGATGCGATTCTATTTGGTGGGTATGTCAGTTTGCAGGTAAAGGGTGGAGATGCAGCAGCGGCAGAATTGGCGAAAAATCTGCCAAGCAGCGCTTCAAAGGATTACGGAAAGACGTTTGCTGAAGTGTTCAAATTCTACAATATGGATTTTTATAAAATTGACCCGTTCCTGTTCTCGCCAGCCAAAGTCCGCGTGACGAATGTAGATACTGGCAATGTGTTTGAAGCCGGTCAACTGAATGCTGATTTGATCAACGTATCATTCAGCTAGTCTAAAATCTAGATCTAGCCTGGCTATGCTGAATGCATTTTTAGAAATTTTTGCTGTTTGAAAATCCCTATTTTTACAGATGAGGCTGGTTGGCAAGGTAAACAGCTTAAGGCCGCGTTTGCCAAACGCGGTGTTGAGGCCGTATTTGTCTCATTGCAGGATTGTGTCATTGATTTGTCTCAACCGATGCCGCAAATCCATATCCTGGGATTCGAATCTTTACCTAAGGCTGCTTTTATCAGAGGCGTTGCGGGCGGGACCTTGCCACAAGTGATTACGCGGCTCAATATTCTGCATATGTTGAGCGCACAGGGCACGAAAATTTATAACGATGTCAAAGCGATTGAGCGCACTGTCGATAAGGCAATGACGAGTTTTTTGCTGCGTATGAATGGCGTGGCCACCCCACCAACCTGGGTATGTGAATCCCGTGTGCAGGCCGAGTCTGTTCGGCAATGGGCCGAAAAAAACAATCAGCAGCTAGTCATCAAGCCTCTGTTTGGCTCACAAGGGCAGGGGGTGCGCAAATTATCTGCGAATGAGCCGCTTCCTGTCCCCATGTTGCAGTATGTGGATGGCGTGTATTATTTACAGCAACTGATTGAATCTGCGGATGTAGGGCACGATTACCGGGTCTTTGTGGTGGGGGATCAGGTAGCTGCGGCCATGAAGCGCATCGGCAGCAGTTGGGTGAGTAATGTGGCAGCAGGCGGCCGCTGTGAAAGGGTTGAGCCAAATAAAACAATGGCTCAGTTGGCCATTCGGGCGGCCAGGGCGGTCGATATCGATTATTGCGGCGTGGATATCATTCAATCTGCAAGCGGTGATTATTATGTGCTTGAAGTCAACAGTATTCCGGCCTGGCGTGGTTTGCAGAGCGTGACAGACTTCAATATCGCAGAAGTTCTGGTGGCAGACTTTTTGGCTAAACTATAAATTTTTACACTCAAGTAGGTTTCTCTACTTTAGATTTTAATTCTGAAAATATCCATTCCAAACAATGCTTAAAATTCACACACCGGAACAGCTTGCGAAAGCTTATAAGACAGCCTGTATGGCAGAACTGCAGGCATTAAAGCCAGGCAATGTCCATGTATTTTCCGATGGTCATGGCATGACGATTCATGATTTTATTCAAAGTGCAGATGTGACTGCCGATGTAATTGCCAGGCCGGACTTGAGTGTTGGAGAGCGAGTTTTATACGCAGTGGAAGCGAATCAGAAAGTGGTTGGGCAGAACACTAACCTGGGCATGTTGTTGCTTTGCGCACCTTTAATCCATGCAGCTCTGCATTTTTCTGCTGCTGATACCCTGGAAAGCAGCTTGAATAAAACGCTGGCTCAACTTTCGATTCAAGATGCACAGCAGGTCGCAAAAGCGATTGTATTGGCTAATCCCGCAGGCTTGGGTGAAGTGAGTCTGCATGACGTACGAGAAACGCCACAAGTGTCGCTGCTGGAAATGATGCAAGCGGCTGAGGATAATGACCGGATCGCCTGGCAGTATGCCAATGCATTTAAAGATGTACTTGCGTTAGGTGTTGGTCGCTATCATGACGCGATGCTCAAGTGGGAAAATTCAGCTTGGGCAACAACCGCGGTATATCTTGGTTTCCTGTGTCATCTGCCTGATACGCATGTGATGCGTAAATACGGTCATTCAGTCGCTAATGAGGTCTTGCTTGAGGCGCTTGAGATGGAGTCGCTGCACTGGCAGGCCGGTAACCCAAAGCTTGTTCAGAAGCGACTGCTGGATTGGGATGCCGCTCTTAAAGTGCGGGGAATCAATCCGGGTACCAGTGCTGATTTGACGGTGGCAACGCTGTTGGCAACTTTTCTTGTATAAATTAAGCTAGAATTGCGCAGAACGTTTACTGGGGGTATACGGACGTGTTTGCATTTTTGCACACTCTGTATGAGTAGTGCGTAGTGCGAGTTTTAGAATGTGTAAAGTATTGCAAGAAAAATAATGTGGATGCGAAGATGAAAATAGCATTACTAGAAGATGATTTGGCTTATGCCGAAACGATCCAGGACTGGTTGCAGGAGGCAAACTTTGAAGTTGACCACTTTAAAACCGGTTTGGAATTCTTGCGTAAATTTTCGCATTCGCAATATGACCTTTGTATTTTTGACTGGGCCCTGCCTGATATGGAAGGCCCAGATGTTATGGTGAGCATTAAGCTGAAATCCAACAATCTGCCACCAATCATTTTCTTTACAGGACGTAGTGAAGAAGAGGATATCGTTCGTGTCATCGAGTCTGGAGCAGATGATTACATCGTCAAACCCGCAAGCCGACCTATCTTGCTTGCCCGTATCAATGCGCTTTTGCGGCGCACCAATCCTAAACCTAGTGTTGACGTTTCTTATGAATATGGATCGCTCAAAGTTGATGCAAAACAGCGCGTCGCAATGCTTGATGGTGAAGAGGTTAAGCTGACTGATAAGGAGTTGGATCTGGCGTTATATTTTCTGAAGAATGAAGGTATGCTGTTATCCAGAAGCCATCTGATGAATGTAGTCTGGGGTGCGAGTTCTGAGATTGAAACACGTAAGGTCGATGTTCATGTCAGTCACTTGCGCACCAAGTTGAAGCTTACACCTGAGAATGGCTGGAAATTGACTTCAATCTATCAGCAGGGTTATCGTCTGGAGCGTAATGTTTAATTTCTTTAACCCGTTCGGGTGAATAAACATGATATTATTGAGCTGTGAGATGTGACGGTTTCGTTGTTTAGTTTTAATCTTTCTAAGATGCATAAAAAGGTAATGATAAAAAATAAAGGGTTTAAACGTCTTTAACTTTCGCTTGTGGCGAAGTTTTGATTATCTTGACTTCTTCATATCCTTTGAATTTATAGACTCTCTGAGTCAATTCACCTTTGTTAACTGATGCGGGGGCATTAATTCAGCGTGAATTTCAAGTTTACAGAGTTCAGTGACCGGGTTTATGCTTGCTGTGCTGGCAGGTATGCTGGCTTTAAGCGGTGCGCTGATTCGATTTGATCATCTATTCCATGATTGGGGGCGTTATTTTAGCGTTAAACCAGCCCCAAATGATGTTGTCATTGTTGCGATTGATGAAGCCAGTTTAGATAAGGTAGGTCATTGGCCCTGGCCACGCAGTTTGCACGCTGAACTCCTGAACAAGCTCGCTGCGGAGCAGGCTCGGGTGATTGGTTTGGATATCGTGTTTTCTGAGCCTGAGCGCTCCAGTAAGGGTGCTGATCAGGCTTTGGCAGAAGCTATCGGGCAAGCGAGAAATGTGGTGATGCCTATCCTGCTTGAAGTGCCGCATATGGGGGCATCAGGGAAACAGGTGATGTCAATACCGGAGATTGCAAGTCAGGCGGCTGGTCTGGGTAATGTGCGAGTGCCACTTGATTATGATGGTGTCGCCAGAAATATCTATTTGTGGGAAGGCATATCTTCCGATGGGTTGAACGCGACAGGGTTGCCACAGTTTGCCCAATCCGTCCTGCAGGTTGCTAATCAGCTTCCGGCCAGTTTTTATGTGATGCACCCCAACTTGAAAGTGCCGAGAACCCCTACAGCGAAAGTTGGAGGCTATGGGGGAGGGCAGCTGGTTTCCTACGGTCAGCGCAAGGTAAGCTTTTTAGGGCCACCTGGGCATTTTCAGCACATTTCTTATGCAAGGGTGTTGGCTGGCGATTATCCAGATCATTATTTCAAAGATAAGATTGTGTTAATTGGCATCACGGCAGCGGGTTTGGGGAATGCATTCTCTACACCATTATCAACGGCTTCTCAGCCTATGCCAGGGGTGGAGTTTCATGCTAATGTGATCTCTGCGATGCGGGATCAGCAGCTTGTTTCAGAGTCACCATTATGGTTCACATGTTTGTTTTGCGCATTTCTTGCAGTGATGCCCTTATTCTGGCTACATAAACTTCCACCAAGAAAATCCATGCTGGCGAGTACCGGTTATTTTTTTCTGGTAATCTCGTTGATGTTGTTTCTGCTAAACGTTTTTCATCTCTGGGTACCGCTTTCAGCCGCACTGGTGGCGATACTGCTGGCATATCCGATATGGCACTGGCGTAGGCTGGATTCAGCACAGATATTTCTGGATAAGGAATTGCAGCATCTGCGTGATGAATTGGCAGCATTGGGGATGGAGCAGGAGGATATGCCAGATGAACTGAATGTAGACCCGATGCAGTCACGTATTTTAAAGGTTAAATTAACGGCCAAGCATTTACGGGATTTGCACCGGGGCAGAAGCGACACCCTGGCTTTTATTTCCCATGACATTCGTGCACCGCTGGGTGCCGCCATGATGTTATTAAGCGAGTTTGAAGATAACAAGCACGCTGATCGCATGAAGCGTATGCTGGGGAGAGCGTACAGTATGGCGGAAGGGTTTCTGCAGGCATCTAAGGCGGAAATGGTCAATGTGAACAAATTTCATGCGCTGGATATGGTAAGTATTGCCCAGCAGGCGGTAGATGATGTTTATGAGTTGGCCATCGTGAAGCAGATTAAATTCGTCAAGGTATTCCCGGAGGATAGTTTGTGGATCAGGGGCGATTTTGGTCTGCTGTTAAGAGCGGTCACCAATATTCTGATCAACGCCGTGAACTACTCGCCAGAAGGCGCATCAATAAAAGTTGAATTAAAAAATGACCATCAATTGCTGACTCTGGAAATCACGGATCAGGGGCCGGGGATTCCTGCAGCCAAAGTTTCAAAACTCTTTCGGCGTTTCAGCCGTGTTGACGCTGAACACCAATCACGGGAGGGGAGTGGTCTGGGTTTGTACTTTGTTGATGTGACAATCAAAAAACATCATGGTGTCGTGTCTGTAAAAAGCCAGTTGGGTGCAGGCTCTACATTTGTGATATCGCTGCCACTGGAACGTCGTCGCGATAACGTCCCTGTAGAGCATGAAAGAAGGGCGGCTCCCAAACCTTCATTTTGGGATACGATATAAAATCGGCGGCGTATGGTAACGACACTGCAGTAAATTTAAGATATAATGCACGGCTAGATTTTGTATAAGACTTTTGTATTCAGATAATTTTTAGGAGGCAGTAATGGCTAATTTGTTAGAGCAATTGAAAGCGATGACCACTATCGTGGCAGATACCGGTGATGTTGAAGCGATTAAAGCAGTTAAACCAGTAGATGCAACAACCAATCCATCATTAGTTTTAAAAGCAAGCCAATTGCCACAATATGCATCTTTGATTGAAACTGCAATTGCTTATGCAAAAGCGCAAGGCGGCACCAAGGCTGAGCAAATTGACAACGCAGCTGACAAATTAGCAGTGTTGATCGGTGCAGAAATCACTAAAGAAGTGCCAGGTCGTATCTCAACTGAAGTGGACGCACGACTATCATTCAATTTAGATGCAATGGTGGCTAAAGGCCGTAAATTGATCAAACTTTACGAAGAGTCTGGCGTAAGCAAAGACCGCGTGTTGATTAAATTGGCATCAACATGGGAAGGCATCAAAGCGGGTGAGATTCTTGAAAAAGAAGGCATTCAATGTAACCTGACATTGTTATTCGGTTTTGGTCAGGCTCGTGCTTGTGCTGAAGCTGGCGTGTTCCTGATTTCACCATTCGTTGGTCGTATCCTTGACTGGTACAAAGCTAAAAACCCAACGGCAGAGTACACACAAGAAACTGACCCAGGCGTGGTTTCAGTACGCGCTATTTACCAATACTATAAAGAGCATGGCTACAAAACTGTTGTGATGGGTGCTTCATTCCGTAACACCGGTGAGTTGATCGCTTTGGCTGGTTGTGATCGTCTGACAGTATCTCCAAACTTATTGCAGGATTTGGCAGCAACTGAAGGTACATTAGTACAAGTGTTGAAAGACAATGGCGCGACTAAGACCCCTCCAGCAAAAATGACTGAAGAAGAGTTCCGTTTTGCATTGAATCAGGATGCAATGACAACTGAGAAGTTGGCTGAAGGTATCCGTGGTTTCGTTGCTGACCAAAACAAACTTGAAGCAGCATTAAGCGAAAAACTTTAATTAAATTTTGTAACTAAAGCATAATCTGTATGCTTTAGAATTGACATAAATAGGCTGGGCATTTACTATAAGTGTCCAGTTTTTTATAGCGCTGCAAATCGGGTAATTTAATTTGCAGTATTTAAGATTTTGATCATTGTCTGAATAGCTCAGAGATGGTTGATTTTTTATAAAAATAGCAATAAATCTGTAACACATTAAAAACTATTAATCGGAGAACACCATGGCTTTAACCCAAATGGCATTAGATTCATTAGATTTCGACGCAACAGTTGCTTTAGCAACTACAGTTGCTCCACACGTGGACATCTTGGAAATCGGTACACCATGCATCAAGCACAACGGTATCAAATTGCTTGAAACATTGCGCGCTAAATTCCCAAACAACAAAATCTTGGTTGACTTGAAAACAGCTGACGCTGGTTTCTACGAAGCTGAGCCATTCTTCAAAGCTGGTGCTGACATCGTTACTGTATTAGGTATCTCTGATATGGGTACAATCAAAGGTGTAATCGATGTTGCTAACAAATACGGCAAAAAAGCACAAGTTGACTTGATCAACGTTGCTGACAAAGCTGCTGTGACTAAAGCAGTTGCTGCTGCTGGCGCACACATCATTGGCGTTCACACTGGTTTGGACCAACAAGCTGCTGGCCAAACACCATTTGCTGACTTGGCATTGGTTGCTGGTTTGAACTTGGGCGTTGAAATCTCAGTTGCTGGTGGTGTTAAAGCTGCTACAGCTAAACAAGTAGTTGATGCTGGTGCAACAATCGTTGTTGCTGGTGCTGCTATCTACGGCGCTGCTGATCCAGCTGCTGCTGCTGCTGAAATCACAGCTATCGTTCACGGTTAATCAAACCTGTTTCAATAAGTTTTTATTGAAATGAACGAACAAAAATCCTGACTCAGCAATGGGTCGGGATTTTTTTTGTAACATTGGGAATATCTTTGATTTAATAAGGAAATATCATGAGCAGCAGTCAAAAATTGATTTTGGATAAATTAACTAGCATTCTGGCAGAAACGGACAACTCTAAATCTGCAGAACTTTTGAAGTTGGTTGAAGGTGCTGGCCGTACATTTATTGGTGGTGCTGGCCGTTCATTGTTGGTTTCACGCTTTTTCGCAATGCGTCTGGTGCATGCTGGCTACAACGTAAGCATGATTGGTGAAGTTGTGACGCCTGCGATTAAAGCTGGTGACTTATTGGTTCTGGTTTCAGGTTCAGGTGGTACTGAAACATTATTGCCATTCGTGAAAAAAGCTAAATCAGTCGGTGCTAAATTGGTTGTGATTTCAATGAAGAAAGCTTCACCAATGGCAGATGCCGCTGATTTGGTTATTCAAATCGGTAACGATAACAGCTTCCCATTAACACAAGGTATGCCAATGGGTTCGCAATTCGAGCTTTCAACATTGATTTTCCTCGAAGCAACTATCGCTGACCTGATTTTTGCTAAAGGTTTGACTGAAGAAGGCATGCGCGCTATCCACGCTAACCTGGAATAGTCCCAGGCGTTATGGCTTGATATGGTTTGATAAGAAGCCCGGTTCGCCGGGCTTTTTATTTACTTGTTAAAGAGTTCGAGTTCCTGAGGCGCTATTTGTTTATAATGTAATGCGGTAGCAATTAAGGCGCCTTGTACGCCAATAGATTCAAGTAGTTTTAAATCATGGATATCACTTACGCCGCCGGCGGCATATAGATTGAACTTGTCAGCGTAGGGGGTAAATTGTTGCAGTAAGCCAACATTTACACCTTGGTTTGCACCTACATGTGTGAGTGACATCAGGATTACATCAGCAGGCCAGTATTTAGTGCTTTCAAGTAACTCTTTGGGGCCTTGATAGCCTGTTGGCATATAATCCAGTGACAAGATGAATGCACTGTCAATTACTTGTACTGCCAAGAAATGAGACAGATCAGAAAAGTTTTCACTGCCTAAAATAAGCTTGGCGTTGATTTTTTCCCATTGAGATCGCTCTGCTGCGGAATTGATGCCGGCATCAATCCAGAGTTCCAATTCAGGAAATTGTTTTGAGATATTTTCTATACATGCGAAATTGTTCGGTGCATGATGAATTTTCTGGATGGCGTTCAGGTCGGCGATGTATATTTGCCGGAAAGGAAAATATTCAAGCAAAGCTGCAACAATATCCAATGGCTTGCTAGAATGTGTAAGTAGCGATTGAATGGCCTGGTAGTGTTGCCGTTCTCCTTTTTTTGCGTGTACTACGACGCCGTCTAATAGATCAATTACAGGAATTATTTGCATCATCGAACAGCTTAAAAAAATATTGGTGTGTGAGTTTATCACCGGTGGTGGTTTAAGTGCAGAAGCACTTCCTGATTCATTGGTGCAGGAAGGTGCACTGATGCGTGATGCCTTGCTATGTGATCTCGCGCAGTTGGGTCGGTTTGAAATCATCACGATGCATGATGTACGGCTCAAGCCGTCAGCATTAGCCGCGCGCAGTGTTGCTGTGTCCCCTGGGCAATTTAGACAGGTCTTCACAGATGCACTTGGGCAGGTGGAGTTGGTATGGCTGGTTGCGCCGGAATCTGATGGTACTTTGCTGGAGTTGAGCGAGCTATGTTATGACGCACATGGCAAAGGTGCTCTGTTTATGGGTTGTGGTTATGATGCGACGCTGACGGGTACCAGCAAGACACTTTGTTTTGAAGCATTACAAGCGGCCAATATTTACACATTGCCGACCCATGCCGGTGAAGATCTGATGCAGCCGGAGTATTTCAGCCGCTTAACGGAGCTGGCTGATCGCAGATGGGTTGCCAAGCCTGAAGATGGTGCAGGCTGTGAAGGGATCGGTCTATTTGCATCACTGACTGATTTAAAAGCTTGGATCAAGCAGGAAAACAGATATCTGCATTATCTTGCACAGCCTTATCAGCAAGGGATTGCTGCCAGCTTCTCAATGCTTTGCCGTAATGGTAAGGCTTGGCTGTTAAGCTGCAACCAGCAGCATGTGGTATGTGATGGTGGTCAGTTCAGATTAAGTGGGATTACCGTGAACGGGATGTCGTCTTATTGGCAGCGCTTTGAAACGATCGCCAGAAAAGTCGCTAGAATGTTGCCCGATGCACTGGGTTATGTGGGGGTGGATGTGATCGTTGATTCTGAGAGTGACCATAAGGTCTATGTTGTTGAAATTAACCCGCGATTAACAACGAGCTATGTTGGATTGGGGGATGCCCTGGAATGCAATCCTGCCAAATTGATTCTGGACTGTGTTCTGAATGATAGGTTCGTGATGCCCGCTATTGCTAGAAAGCAGGTTGAAATTCAGCTATGAGTCGCAACACATCGACATCTGCGGTGATGGGCTGGGACGTGGGTGGCGCACATCTTAAAGCGGTACTGGTCGACATTGATGGGCGTGTGTTAGCTGCAAGGCAGATTTACTGTCCGCTGTGGCGTGGTCTGCATGAATTAGAGCAAGCGATGGATGCGGTTTTAAGCGAGATGAGTGCGGTCAGGCATGTTGTAACCATGACGGGTGAGCTTGCTGACATTTTTTCAAATCGCCATGCAGGGGTGATGCAAATCTCACAAACTTTTTATCAGAAACTGATGGCACTGGATCACGCTGCTGAAGTGAAATTCTATGCCGGAAATCTGGGCGCAATTGCAATTGACCAGGTAGAGCGGCATACGAACGACATTGCCTCGATGAACTGGCTAGCGAGTGTGCAGTACGTCGCAGCCGGGATCGAGCAGGCAATTTTTATTGATATCGGCAGCACAACGACTGATATTGCTATTGTGAGCCATGGTAGACCGCTTATACGCGGTTTTAACGATGCGACACGCATGCAATTCGATGAGCTGATTTATACGGGGGTGGTGCGAACGCCGTTGATGGCGCTGGCACAAAAGATTCCTTTTTCTGGGCGGTTGGTGAATGTGGCTGCGGAGCATTTTGCTACGACTGCAGATGTCTACACGCTGACAGGTGATTTATCAGAGTCCGGGAATATGGCTGAAACTGCGGATGGCGCAGAAAAGGGGATAGAGGCCAGTGCGCGTCGTATCGCGCGGATGATCGGTCGTGATGCGAAAGACGCACCATTGGCATCATGGGAACATCTGGCTTACGCATTCAAACAGGCGCAGCTTCATTTAATCAAGCAGGCAGTATTGACGCATATGTCTCTATTGGACGATTGCAAAGGGCTGCAGATAGTCGGCGTCGGGGCCGGGGAGTTTTTAGCCAGAGAGCTTGCACTGCAGTTGGGCTTGGGTTACGTGACTGTTCACAGTTTTATCGATGCAGAAAGTGATGCAATCAAAAATATGGCTACGGTATGTTTTCCCGCGTTTGCAGTGGCTTTACTGGAGCTTGCTGCATGAGTCTGTTGCAACATCAGTTGCGCTATCACAGTGACAGTGCTCGTTTATTCTCACGTGTAGCCCATTTGCCATGGGCGATGATCCTGGACAGCGGGCAACTGATTAATCCTGCAACCGGCAAGCCTGGCAGTCAGTATGGTCGTTATGATATTTTGGTAGCAAACCCATTTATGACGTTTTCTACCGTTGGCCCAATCACCACGATAACTGCAGATGGGCAAAAAGTGCGCTTATCAACTGAAGACCCTTTTGAACTTATCAAAGCGGCAACTTCACCCTATCAGGCAGCTAAAACGGATTGGCCATTCACAGGCGGTGCGGTGGGTTATTGGGGCTATGATTTAGCGCGCAGGCTTGAGCGATTGGAGCGTATTGCGCAGGATGACGGTGTGATTCCGCAGATGCAGATCGGTTTGTATGACTGGGCAGTGGTGGTCGATCACCGCAATCAGACTGCGCATCTGCTTTCAAATGGTTTTGATCGGCAAACACGGGAAAGTTGGGAAGATTTGTGTGCTTTGTTTGATATTCAAGACGCTGTACTATTGAACAAAACACACGATATGCCATCTTCTGCCTCATTTGCAGTAACTTCAGCCATCAGTTCCAATATGAGCAAGCAAGCCTATGAAAAGGCTTTTAAGGCGATTCAGTCTTATATCCATGAAGGGGATTGTTATCAGGTCAATCTTGCGCAGAGGTTTTCAGCCAAGGCGCACGGTGATGCATGGCAGGCATATCAGAAATTAAGAGAGATTAGCCCCGCCCCTTTTATGGCCTATATGAATTTTGGTGATATGCATGTGGTTTCAGGCTCTCCGGAACGGTTTCTGCAGCTGGTGGATGGACATGTGGAAACGCGGCCTATCAAGGGCACCAGGCCGCGTGCTGATGATGCCGCAACTGATAAGCGCTATGCAGAGGAGCTGCTATCCAGCCTGAAAGACAGAGCTGAGAACCTGATGATTGTTGATTTGCTGCGCAATGATATCGGTAAAAGCTGTGCGACTGGTTCGGTAAGGGCTGATAAACTGTTTCAGTTGCAGAGTTTTGCCAATGTACATCATTTAGTCAGCATCGTGACCGGTGAGCTGCAAGCAGACAAAACGGCCTTGGACCTGTTGCGCGGCTGTTTTCCAGGCGGCTCCATTACGGGGGCGCCCAAGTTAAGGGCGATGCAGATCATTGAGGCGCTTGAGCCGCATCGTCGGGGTATTTACTGTGGTGCCATCGGCTATATCGGTTTTGATGGCAATATGGATACCAATATCGCGATTCGCACAGCGGTCTATGTCGCAGGTGAGGGCGATGCCGATGGTGAGTTCAGCTTCTATGCAGGAGGGGGTATCGTTGCGGATTCAGACCTTGAAAAAGAATATACTGAAACGTGGGATAAGGCGTCCAGCATGTTGAAGCTGGTACAGTTCTTTACTGTTTTGCAAAATCAGAATTCGTACAAAAGATCGTGACTACTAGAGGATAGCTTATGTGGGTGGTGAAATTGGGGGGCAGTCTGCTTGGTTCGCCTGAGTTGCCCCACTGGCTGGAAACTTTAATCAAAATCAGTGATGGCAAGGTCGTGATCGTGCCCGGGGGAGGCCTATTCGCGGATGCTGTGCGTGATGCACAGAAACTTTCGTCCGTGAGTGACGCTGTTGCGCATGAATTGGCGTTGATTGCGATGGATCAGTTTGGTTTGTTATTGGCTGGCATGAATGCCGGCCTTGTCACCGCGAGCAGCGAGCTTGAAATAGCCGAGCGCGGCTGGCAGCATAGGGCTATTGTATGGCTACCTAGCAAGATGGTGTTGGCGGATGAAAGCGTACCTAAAAACTGGCAGGTGACTTCTGATAGCCTGAGTGCATGGCTGGCGAATAAAATAGGCGCAGAGCAACTGGTGCTGGTCAAGTCCAAATCACTCACGCAGTATGCAGATGTCACTTCACTACCGATTCAGACACTAATTCAAGATGAGTTGATTGATGCGGGCTTTGCAGATTTTTACTCGGAAACACAATACGGGGCCTGGCTTGTGAACAAGGCTGACTTTGGTTTGTTTGCAAGTGGCCTAAGCGAGCAGAAGCTTAAAGACAATAGCATTCTTATTACGCCTCAATAGCCTTTAAGGAGCCAGTCATGACATCATCTCTTGTATATTCAGTACCGGAAATAGAAGCAAAACTGACAGCAGAGTTGCCGCACTGGTATCTTGAAAATGGCTGGATTCGCCGTAAATATCGAACCAGTAGCTGGAAAGCGACGTTGATGGTAGTCAATACGATAGGTCATTTAGCTGAAGCGGCATGGCACCACCCGGATTTAACCGTATCGTATGCATTTGTGATTGTAAAACTCTGCACACATGATGCCAAAGGCATCACGGATAAAGATTTTGAGCTGGCCCAAAAGATTGAGTCGGTCATCAGTTGGCAGCCTGCCAATGAAGCTGGCGCGCTCACAGGAACACCGAATGATGATCCGAGGTTTAAGTATATAAAATATGATGCTTAATTGTTAGGCTGTTCATGTTGAGGCAGCTTATATCTGCATGTTCATAATATCCTGATAGGCGGACACCAGCTTATTACGTACCTGTACAGTTGCCTGAAATGAGATATTGGCCTTCTGGCTTGCAATCATCACGTCTGACAGGCTGACGCGATCATCACCCATGGCAAAATTCTTGCCTAGATTCTCTGCGTTCACCTGTACTTGATTCACTTGGTTAAGTGAAGCTTTCAATGCCTCGGCAAAGTCGATTTTTCCAGTACTTTGTGTTTTTTGCAGGCCTACGGCCGAGGCGAGACCTCCGGTTGCTTCAACCTCAGGGCGTTGTGCCGCTGCCCGCATTTGTGCCAGCATAGCTTCGATCCTGCTTGAATCAATACCACCTGCTTTCATGATGTGCCTCCATTCATTTTTACCTTATTTCACTTGTGGCTAATTTAACATCTCGGCTTGTTTGCTAGTCCGTAAATAAGGCGATGAAAAGTGCTCTATTCCTAAATTTGATATTTTTGATTGTCGGCATAATGCTAACCATATAAGTCGGTAATGCGTCCAGTGTTGGGACGTTTTGCGGTTTGAATGTTTTAGGTTGTGAAGTTCAGACAAACTTTTTTGCATAGATTTTTTGCATAGATAATTGGAGAAACAGAATGGCAGCAGCAAGTGACGCGGCCTTGGCAAGTGGTGGTGCAACAGGGGCATTTTCCCAGATAGGGAATAAGCTGCTCCTGGTTGCAGGTATCGCTGCGGTGATAGCAGTAATGGCGGTTTTCTGGTTATGGAGCCAGCAGCCGGATTATCGCGTTCTCTTTTCAAATTATTCGGACAAAGATGGCGGAGCAATTGTGGCTGCGCTTGAAAAAATGAACGTACCATATAAGTTTTCTGATAGCGGTACGGCGATTCTTGTGCCTGCTGCACAAGTGCATCAGGCGCGACTCAAGTTGGCTTCGGATGGCTTGCCCAAGGGTGGCAATATTGGTTTCGAGCTGCTTGAGAATCAAAAATTCGGCGTTTCGCAGTTTGTAGAGCAGGTGAATTTCCAGCGCGCTTTGGAAGGTGAACTGGAGCGTAGCATTCAGTCGATTGGCGCAGTTGAAGTGGCCAGAATTCATCTGGCTATTCCGAAACCTTCAGTCTTTGTCAGAGATCAACAGAAACCAACCGCTTCGGTGTTGTTGAATCTGCGTTCAGGACGTACTTTGGATGCGCAGCAGGTAAGTGCTGTAGTGCATTTGGTTGCAAGCAGTGTGCCTGATCTGCCCACAGCCAATGTGACGGTGGTTGACCAGAATGGCAACCTGCTTTCAGATACCAGCAAGAAAATGGGTAATAAGAACCTCGATCCGGAGCAGTTGAAGTATATTGAAGATGTACAGCAAAGCATTGTTAAACGTGTCGAGTCTATTATCACACCAATAGTGGGTCTGAAGAATGTACGTGCAGAAGCCAGTGTGGAAATTGATTTTTCTGTGCAGGAGCAGGCAGCCGAGACTTATAAGCCAAATCAGCAGCCTGATACTGCAGCAGTCCGCAGCATGCAGACTAATGAATCCAAAACAGCCAACGATGAGCAAGGCGGCGTACCTGGTGCACTATCTAATCAACCTCCGGCAAATGCGACTGCTCCGATCACGGCACCGACACCAGCAACCAACCCTGATGGTACGCTGGCGGTGAATACATCTCCCATGAATAGTGAGAAAAATCTCACAACCAATTATGAGTTGGATAAGACAGTGCGTTATGTTCAGCAGCCAATGGGGGGGGTCAAGCGTATTAATGTGGCTGTTGTGGTCAACAATATGCCAGTAGTAGATAAAGCAGGTAAAGTCACTTATCGACCATTGACCGCTGCAGAAAAAACGCAAATCAATGATCTTGCCATGCAGGCGATGGGCTTCAATAAAGAGCGTGGAGATTCGCTGACAGTCGTAAATACTTCATTTGCAGGTGAGCCTAAAGAAGTGCTGCCGGCAGTGCCGCTTTGGGAAAATCAGCGCGTTATCGAGTATGGTAAGGATGCCTTGCGTTTCCTGGTGGGCATGATCGTACTATTCATGATCTATTCACGCGTACTTAAACCCATGTTGCGCAAGCTGACTACACCATCAGTTCCGGTAGCGGCCAGAAGTGCCAGTGAAGATGCGGTCGTTAATCTGAGTGGTCAAGGTGGTGAAGGAGTCGCAGGTGCGCCTGCACAGGCAAAACCTATGGGTGGGTATGATCAGAATATCGAGGCAGCCAAGCAATTGGCAAAAGACAATCCTAGAATGGTCGCGAGCATAGTCGCTAACTGGACGAATGGAAATGAGTAGCAGAGATGAGTGATGCAGGCGTAATGAGAAGTGCGGTTCTGATGTTGTCTCTTGGTGAGGATGAAGCCGCCGAAGTGATGAAGTTCCTGAGCCCGAAAGAGGTGCAGAAGTTAGGGGCTGCAATGGCAACATTGAAATCTGTAGGCCGCGATCAGGTGGAAACCGTTGTAACAGAATTTCTGACCGAAGCTGAGTTAAGCAGCCATGTTGGGCTTGATTCGGATGAGTATATTCGCTCCGTGCTCACTAAAGCATTAGGTGATGATAAAGCTTCCAGTTTGCTTAATCGTATCCTCCAGACACGTGATGCAAGCGGTATCGAAAGCCTGAAATGGATGGATGCACACACTGTTTCCGAGTTCATTAAAAATGAGCATCCTCAGATTATTGCGACGATACTTGTGCATCTGGAGCCAGATCAGGCTTCTGAAATCATCGGGTTCTTTACTGATCGTATGCGTCAGGATGTGATGTTGCGTATTGCAACTCTGGATGGTGTGAAACCAATCGCTTTACGTGAGTTGAACGAAGTAATGACCAAGTTACTGACCGGTAATGAGAATATCAAGAAGCAGACCATGGGTGGCGTTAAAGTCGCTGCCGAGATCATGAACTACATGAATGGTGAAACTGAAGCTGTCGTGATGGAAGGCCTGAAAAATTACGATGATGATATGGCTCAAAAAATCATGGATGAAATGTTTGTCTTCGACAACATTATGGATATTGATGACAAGGGTATTCAGGTTATGTTGCGTGAGGTGCAGTCTGAGACATTGATTATTGCGCTTAAAGGGACGACTGAGGAAATGCGCAACAAGATATTCAAAAACATGTCATCTCGTGCCGCTGAGATGATGAAAGAAGATCTGGAATCCAAAGGACCGGTTAAATTGTCCGAGGTCGAAGCGCAGCAAAAACAAATCCTGCAAATTGTGCGCAGGCTTGCGGATGAAGGTCAGATTCAGCTAGCTGGTAAGGGCGGTGATGATCAGTATGTATAAGGCTGTGAAGCATGACTAATACAAATGTTCCCAAAGAGCAGCAGACTGCTTATGAGCGCTGGGAAATGTCTTCTTTCACAGAAGGCGGTCACGAGGTGCGCCCGGCGGTAAGTAAGCCAAAACGAAAGGAATCTCCGGCTGAGACGGAACAGCTGACACAGATTTTTGAAGGCGTACGTAAGGAAGCTTATAACAAGGGGATGCAGGAAGGCTTTGCCGTGGGTATGGCAAAAGCCAGAGAATATGCCAAGGAAGATAAGCAGCACTTTTTGAATCTGATGACTGCTTTTACAGAGGCACTGGAGCAATCAGACGAGCGAATTGCAGAAGATGTGCTGTCTCTGGCGCTGGATATTGCTAAATCGATGCTTAAAACCAAACTGAATGTTGATCATCAAGCGTTGCTGCCCGTTGTGCTGGATGCTATTCATTATTTGCCCAGCATACAGAAACCAGCCAGAATACTGGTACATCGCGATGACATACAGATGCTGCGTGAGCATATGGCCGATGAGATCGAGAATGATCATTGGCAGATACAGGAAGATAGCAATATCGAGCGTGGTGGTTGCCTGGTGGAAACAGGTGCAAATCAGGTGGATGCAACAAATGTAATGCGCTGGAAAAGAATCACGGAAGCGCTGGCGCAGAATAATGACTGGCTACTTCCATGACTCAGCAGGTATCCGATGCAGTAGGTGATGGCAAGCTGAATGTGCACCAGCAGCGCTGGCGCAACCATATTCGTGATTGCAAAGAGATTCTGCGTATCGTAGAACCACTGGAAATCGCCGGACGTATCACCAAGCTGACAGGATTGGTGATGGAGGCGGTGGGCATCAAGTTGCCGATCGGCAGCGCATGCTATGTGCCAATCGCTGAAGGTCGTCGGGTTGAAGCAGAAGTGGTGGGTTTTGATGGCGAACGCATGCTGCTCATGCCGCAGAGTAGTGTAGATGGCGTTGTGCCAGGGGCTAAGGTATTTGCTCTGGAGGTGTCTGAAAGTTTACCTAAGCCGCATCATGGGCAGCCGCCACGCAGGCGTGTAACCGATAGGGCGCGCCATTTGCCTGTGGGTGATGAGCTATTGGGTCGCGTGCTGGATGGCGCTGGAAACCCGCTGGATGATCTGGGACCGATTGGCGCAGCACAAAGCTCCGCACTGAATACTCGGCCAATCAATCCGTTAATGCGTGCGCCAATCGAAGAAGTGCTGGATGTAGGTGTGCGTGCCATTAACAGCATGTTAACGGTAGGTCGTGGTCAGCGTATGGGTCTGTTTGCCGGTTCAGGTGTGGGCAAAAGTGTGCTGCTGGGTATGATGGCGCGCTATACCACCGCTGATGTGATTGTTGTAGGTCTGATAGGTGAGCGTGGTCGCGAGGTGCAGGAATTTATCGAGCAGATTCTTGGTCCGGAAGGTTTGGCGAGGTCTGTGGTTGTGGCAGCCCCGGCAGATGCACCGGCTTTGATGCGTTTGCAAGGTGCCAGCTATGCAACAACCATTGCGGAACACTTTCGCAATCAAGGCAAGAATGTGCTGCTTATCATGGATTCGTTAACGCGTTATGCCATGGCGCAGCGTGAAATTGCATTGGCGATCGGTGAGCCGCCTGCAACTAAAGGATATCCCCCTTCAGTGTTCGCGAAACTGCCCGCGCTGGTGGAACGCGCCGGTAACGGTAGGCGTGGTGAAGGGTCTATTACTGCATTTTATACTGTGCTGACAGAAGGTGATGATCAGCAGGATCCAATTGCCGATTCGGCAAGGGCAATTCTGGATGGGCACATTGTATTAAGCCGCACTTTGGCGGAGAGTGGTCATTATCCGGCGATAGATGTAGAGCAGTCGATCAGTCGTGCGATGCACAATATCACGAGTCCTGTGAGTTAGGTCTAGTTTTGTGGAAGGGCAAGTTGATGTTAATTTATCAACTTGTTAGGAGATTTCATGAAACGCATGCCCCGTCGAATTTTCACAGAAGAATTC
>Ga0172373_10001023_pt1 | contig 45390 bp, 45 predicted proteins | sample Lak10m_2_FD_114546 | JGI IMG/M metagenome (GOLD analysis project Ga0172373, IMG submission 114546) | Freshwater microbial communities from Kabuno Bay, South-Kivu, Congo - kab_092012_10m | ecosystem: Environmental > Aquatic > Freshwater > Lake | place: Democratic Republic of the Congo... | reverse complement strand
GGCAGCGATGGCGGCTGACGCGCCCGTGCTCCACGAGGACATGTTCACAAAGGGCGTTACGCCGAAGCCTGCACACGCCTCCAACGTCGCGGCGAAGCATGTGATGGGACGTGGGGATGTGGCAGCGGCCTTCAATGCGGCCGACCTGATTGTTGAGGGCCGATACGAAACGGCTGCGGTGCACCAGGGCTATATCGAGCCGCATGCCTGCGTCGCCTCGTGGGGCGCTGATGGGCAGAGCACGATCTGGTGTTCGAGCCAGGGACAGTTCGTCATCCGCGCGATGGTCGCGAAGATTCTCAACATGCCACTGTCGGATATCAAGGTGATCCCTGCCGAGATCGGCGGTGGGTTCGGCGGCAAGACCACGGTCTATCTGGAGCCGGTGGCGCTTGCGCTGTCGAGGAAATGCGGGCGGCCGGTGAAGATCGTTATGTCGCGCGAGGAGGTGTTCCTTGCGAGCGGGCCGACTTCCGGCGCCGTGATCGACGTAAGGCTGGCGGCGCGCAAAGATGGCCGGATCACGGGCGCCGAGCTGACCCTGAAATACCAGGCCGGCGCGTTTCAGGGCTCGCCCGTCAATCTCGGATTAATGACAGCGTTCGCCTGCTACGATGTCGAAGCGCTTGCGTTGACGGGTTACGACGTCGTCAGCAACCGCCCGAAGGTGGCGGCCTATCGCGCTCCGGGCGCGCCGATGGCGGCGTTTGCGGTCGAGAGCGCGATCGATGATCTTGCCACAAGGCTGGGCATGGATCCGATCGACCTGCGCATTCTCAACGCGGTGCGCGATGGCGCAAAGACGGTCTATGGCGCAACGGTGAAGCATGCGGCGCTTGTCGAAACGCTGGAGGCGATCAAGGCCTCGCCGCACTATCAGGCGCCCGTTGCCAAAGGATGCGCGCGGGGCGTGGCGGCTGGCTTCTGGTTCAACGTCGGCGGTGAGAGTTCGGCGGCGGTGCACGTCGATGAGGACGGCGGTGTAACGGTGGTCTCGAGCAACCCGGACATCGGCGGCTCGCGGGCCTCCATGGCGATGATGGCGGCCGAGACGCTGGGCCTGCCGATCGAGCGCGTACGCTGTACGGTCGCGGATACGACCTCGATCGGCTACAGCGGCGTCACGGGCGGCAGCCGGGTGACGTTTGCGACGGGCATGGCCGTCGTCGAGGCGGCGCAGAAGGTCGTGGCTGACCTGAAGCGGCGAGCAGCTGCGACGTGGGAATGTGACGTTGCGATGGTTGAGTGGAAGGACGGTATCGCGACCTGCACCGATCCTTCGAAGGATGTTAAGCCGCTGTCGATCAAGGCGCTTGCCGGGAAGTCGGCGAAGACGGGCGGGCCGATTGCGGCCGAGGTTTCGCTCAATGCGCAGGGGGCGGCTGCCGGATATGGCGTGCATGTGTGTGATCTCGAGATCGATGCGGAAACGGGGCGGTCGATGGTAACGCGTTACACCGCGGCGCAGGATGTGGGGCGCGCGATCCATCCAGCCTATGTCGAGGGCCAGCTGCAGGGTGGGGCTGCGCAGGGGATCGGGTGGGCTCTCAACGAAGAGTATGTTTATGGCAAGTCGGGCCTGCTCGAGAACGCCGGATTCCTCGATTACCGGATGCCCGTGGCCTCTGACTTGCCCATGATCGACACGATCCTCGTGGAGGCGAAGCCGAACCCACGCCATCCCTACGGAGCGAAGGGGGTGGGGGAGGTTCCGATTGTTCCGCCGCTGGCTGCTGTGGGGAATGCGGTGAGCCGGATTGTCGGTAGGCGGATGTCATCGCTGCCGCTTTCGCCGGCGAAGGTGCTGGCTGCGATGGGCGAGTAGCTTGCCCCGCGTGACCAGTATTGCCGGGCGGGTTGCTGACTTCACTGGCGGGCTTTGCACGTTTGACGTCGACGCGCGGACGGTACGTTCGCTGCTGCGCGAGCTGGAGGCGCGGTTTCCGGGGTTGGGCGAACATGTTGAGCAGGAGATGTCGCTGGCGATCGATGGCGAGATCTTCCAGGATGCACTGGGGGCGGAGATCGGGGCGGAGAGCGAGATCGTGCTGATCCCAAAGATCGCCGGCGGCTAGGCGCTCGGACGCGACCCCTCCGCCATGGGCCAGACGTCGCCTGGCGCAGAACTGCGTGCCTCGCCTGTCCGTGCAGATCATGGGACTTGCGGTTGAGGATCATCCCAAGCCTTGTCGCGGCGGCTTGCACATTGCCCTGGCGATGGTGGACGCTCGCCAAGAAAAAGTTCTTCAGCAATCCCAACCTCTCGCCGCGCCGTGTTGCGAGGGTGGGTCGGAGGATCATGAGACCCTAGACGCTGCAGTCTTGGATGATGGCAATGCCGGACGACAGGACCCGTGCACGCTGCTATTTCGACGACCGGCGCACTCCGCTGAGCGCTTCGGGGGGGCTTTGACATCAGTTTGGATTGCAGATGGTGCGGGTGGAGGGACTCGAACCCCCACGGGTTGCCCCGCTGGAACCTAAATCCAGTGCGTCTACCAGTTCCGCCACACCCGCGCGCAAGCGAAGGAGGTTGATAGGCGGGTTGGGCCCGAAAGGCCAGTGGGTCAACCTCTCGCGGCGGCCCTGAGGGCGGCGAGGTCGAATTTGACCATCTGCATGAAAGCCGCAGTGACACGTTGGCGGGCGCCGGCGTCGCCGCTGGAGAGGACCTCCGCGAGAAGGGATGGCGCCACCTGCCAGGAGACGCCGAAGCGGTCCTTGAGCCAGCCGCACTGGCTGGGCTGCCCGCCACCGGCGAGGAGACTCTCCCAGTAATGGTCGATCTCGTCCTGAGTGTCGCAATGGATCTGGAACGAGACGGCTTCGGATTGCTTGAACATCGGGCCGCCATTGAGACCCATGAACGCCTGACCCATGACGGTCGCATAGGCGACCAGGACCTCACCCTTTTTCTTGCCGCCAGGGCTGTCCTGCTCGTAGCGCTGGATTTCGCCCATGTGGGAGTTGGGCAGGAGGGAAACGTAGAGCTGCATCGCCGCCTCAGCATCGTTGTCGAACCAGAGGCAGGTGGTGAGGGATTTCTTCATCGGGAGGCTCCTTGGGCGCGATGGTCCTGCCCAATTCTGGCCGAAGGACGCATCAGGACCGGATAATCCGACACAGGCGGCCGAGAATGGCCTTTCCGGCCTGATAAACCATGGTCGGGAAGGGTGGAATCCGCGCATGGACAGGGCCTGCAGGGGTGTGTAAGACACGCGCCTTTCCCGCCCGGCTTATGGCCGCCGGCGGGTACAACCATTCTGCCTGACAGGGTTTCCACGATGAACGTCACCGAGACGAAATCGGAAGGTCTTTCGCGGGAGTACCGCGTTTCCATCCCCAAGGGCGAACTCGCGGCCAAGTTAAACGCGAAGATCACCGAGCTGCAGCCCAAGATGAACCTCAAGGGGTTCCGGCCGGGCAAGGTTCCGGCTGCGCACATCAAGAAGATGTACGGCAAGTCGATCATGGCCGACATCGTCAATGATGTGGTCCAGGAGACCTCCGACAAGGCGCTTGCCGAGAAGGCGCTGCGCCCGGCCTCGCGTCCCTCGATCAAGCTCGACGGGGATCAGGACAAGCTGATCAATGGCGAGGCCGACCTCGACTATTCGATGGCGCTGGAAGTGATGCCCGACTTCGAGCCGACCGATGTGACGGCGATCTCTCTGGAGCGCTGGGTCGCCGAAGTGCCCGCACAGGAAATCGAGGAGTCGCTGAAGCGCCTTGCGGACAACAACAAGGCCTATGAGACGAAAGAGGGCAAGGCCGAGACGGGCGATGCCGTGGTGATCGACTTCGTCGGGTCGATCGACGGCGAAAAGTTCGATGGCGGGGCGGCCGAGGGCCACACGCTGGTGCTGGGGTCGGGCCGGTTCATCCCGGGCTTCGAGGACCAGCTCGTTGGCGCATCAGCCGGCGCGGAGGTGAAAGTCAACGTCAACTTCCCGGACGACTACCAGGCCGAAAATCTCAAGGGCAAAGCCGCCCTGTTCGAGGTGAAGGTCCACGAAGTGAAGGCGCCTAAGGACGTTGCGATCGACGATGAGTTTGCCAAGACGCTTGGCCTCGAGAGCCTCGAGGCGCTGAAGGACGCCATCAAAGGGCAGATTTCTGGCGAGCTGAACTTCGCCACGCGCCAGCAGGTGAAGCGTGTGCTGCTAGATGCGCTGGACGAGCGCCATTCGTTTGACCTGCCGCCGCTGATGGTAAAGGCGGAGTTCGAGCAGATCTGGTCGCAATTCGAAGGTGAGAAAAAGGCCGGGCGCCTGTCGGAAGAGGACAAGGCGAAGTCGGACGACGAGCTCAGGGCCGAGTACCAGAAGATCGCCGAGCGCCGCGTGCGCCTGGGTCTCGTGCTGGCCGAGATTGGTCGACGCGCCGAGGTGCAGATCACAAATGACGAACTGGTCCGCGCCCTGCGCCAGGAAGCCTCGCGCTATCCTGGTCAGGAGAAGCAGGTGATCGAGTTCTACACCAAGAACCAGAACGCCATGGCCCAACTGCGCGCGCCGATTTACGAGGAGAAGGTCGTCGATTACATCCTCGAAAAGGCGACCGTGACCGACAAGACCGTCACGCGCGAAGAGCTGATGAAGGAAATCGGGGACGAGTAGGCGCAGGTCCTTGCGGCTGTTTGCATCGACGAAGACGTTCTCGGCAGGCAATGGCGCAGGCGGGCCCGCACCTAGGCGGATATTGACCAATTCATGCTGATGAAGAGGTCGCCGAGATCGAAGATGAGATGGCGGTCGTTCCGGTCATTGCTGATGACATGGCACTGCCAATCACAGTTATCCGGGACCGGTATCCCGGCGTAATCGCGAAGGTAGCGGACATCTTCGGAAAACGTCGATAAGCTTGAGAAGCGGGTCGCCGCCGGAAGGGGGAAGGGCGCGTTGTGATGGCGAAGCATGATCGCAGCAAAGTGGTCGAGCGACTCGATTGCAAATTCGTGCCGTTTCGCAATTGAAATCTCCAGAAGCTCTTCGGAAGCCCAGTTTTCGAATTCGTATTGGTCGAAAATCAGCGTTTTCATCGCGACGCGCTCCCAGCCGCCTGCCTGTGCAGCCGGGCGCCCGCACGTCAAGCGTGCTACCCCTTGCACTTCACCGTCCGCGTTCGGATATTGTTAGGCCAATCCGTATTTGAGTCCCCCCTGGCCCCAGCCCGTGGGGTTGTCTTGGAAAGAACCCGCGCACATGGACGATCTCACCCCGAAGGCGATGAATCTCGTCCCCATGGTTGTGGAGCAATCCAGCCGCGGCGAACGGGCCTATGACATCTTTTCGCGTCTTCTGAAGGACCGGATCGTGTTCGTGACGGGTCCGATCGATGACGGCCTTGCGAGCCTGATCACTGCCCAGCTGCTCTTCCTGGAGTCCGAGAACCCCAAGAAAGAGATCGCGATGTATATCAACTCGCCGGGCGGATACGTTCATTCCGGCCTCGCGATCTACGACACCATGCAATACATCCGCAGCCCCGTTTCGACGGCCTGCATCGGCATGGCAGCCTCCATGGGCGCGCTCCTTCTGACGGCCGGAGAGGCGGGAATGCGGTTCGCGACCCCGAATTCGCGCATCCTGCTGCACCAGCCCTCGGGCGGTTTCCGCGGCGTCGCCTCGGACATCGAACGGCACGCAATGGACATTCTCGCCACGAAAAAGCGGCTCAACGAGATCTACGTCAAGCATACCGGGCAGACCTACGAGATGGTCGAAAAGACCCTGGATCGGGACAGTTTCATGACCGCGAGCGAGGCCCAGGCCTTTGGAATCGTGGACAAAGTCTATGAAAAACGTGCAGCTCCGGCTGATTAACCCCTGTTTTTCGACAGATTCGCTGCATGGACGCTGAGCGCTCACCTTGCGGCGCCCTGCTTGCTATGATCCGATAGAGCGCCTTGAACCTATCGGAAACGATTGAAATATAAGATTCAGGGCTTGGGCTGGCGGGTGTGACGCCCACCGGATTCGCGTCCGGCAGCGTATTCGAGGTGTCGATGAACAAGAGCACTTCAGGCGACAGCAAGAATACGCTGTACTGTTCGTTCTGCGGCAAGTCCCAGCACGAAGTCAAAAAGCTCATCGCAGGCCCCACGGTTTTCATCTGCGACGAGTGCGTCGAACTGTGCATGGACATCATTCGCGAGGAGTCGAAGACGGCTCTCGTGAAGTCGCGCGATGGCGTGCCGACCCCGCGCGAGATCTGCGATGTGCTGGACGACTATGTGATCGGTCAGGCCAAGGCAAAGCGGGTGCTGTCGGTCGCCGTGCACAATCACTACAAGCGGCTGAACCATGCCGCCAAGAATTCCGACGTCGAGCTGTCGAAATCGAACATCCTGCTGATCGGCCCGACAGGCTGCGGCAAGACGCTGTTGGCGCAGACGCTGGCGCGCATCATCGACGTGCCGTTTACAATGGCGGACGCCACGACACTCACCGAAGCAGGTTATGTCGGCGAGGACGTCGAGAACATCATCCTCAAATTGCTGCAGGCCTCCGACTACAATGTCGAGCGGGCGCAGCGCGGCATCGTCTACATCGATGAGATCGACAAGATCAGCCGCAAGTCCGATAACCCCTCGATCACGCGCGACGTGTCGGGCGAGGGCGTCCAGCAGGCGCTGCTGAAGATCATGGAAGGTACGGTTGCGTCCGTGCCGCCTCAAGGCGGGCGCAAGCATCCGCAGCAGGAGTTCCTACAGGTCGACACGACGAACATGCTGTTCATCTGCGGCGGCGCGTTCTCGGGCCTGGATAAGGTGATTTCGGATCGCGGCCGGGGCACGTCGATCGGCTTCGGCGGCAACGTCGTTGCACCCGAGGATCGCCGCACCGGCAAGATCCTCGAAGAGTGCGAGCCGGAAGACCTGGTGAAGTTTGGCCTGATCCCGGAATTCATCGGCCGCCTGCCGGTGATCGCGACATTGGAAGACCTGGACGAGGCCGCCCTCATCCAGATCCTCACCGAGCCGAAGAATGCCCTGCTCAAGCAGTACCAGCGCCTGTTCGACATGGAGAATGTGACGCTGACCTTTACCGACGACGCTCTCTCCGCCGTGGCGCGTCGCGCAATCCAGCGCAAGACCGGCGCACGGGGCTTGCGTTCGATCATGGAGGGCATCCTGCTCGACACCATGTTCGAGCTGCCCAACCTGCGCGGTGTCGAGGAAGTGGCAATCAACGCTGAGGTTGTGGAAGGCCGCGCGCGGCCGCTCTATGTCCACGGATCCGAGAGCCAGGCCGCGACGGCCTCGTAAGTTCGCTGACCCCAGCCTGACGGCTGTATTCAAGTCGCTCGGGGTTGCTCGACGCTCGTGAAACGATTCGCCCTTCCGGGTGGCGGGCGCAAGGCTGAATGACAGGCGCGCGGCGGTTTCAGCCCGGCATCGGGTTCGAACCAAATACCCGTGCAAAATCATGCGTCACAGTCGCGGGTTGAACCTGAGACTGTGACGGGCCACTTTGTTACTCAAGTGAATGTCCGGTCCGATCTCTCTGGCATGGCCCGGCCTTACTCCCGCAAGCGAGCTTCCATGAAGGCGCCGGCGGCGAAGAAAGGAGAACTATCTCATGGCGACCATCCTCCCCGTCCTGCCCCTGCGCGACATTGTCGTGTTCCCGCGCATGGTGGCGCCCCTCTTTGTTGGACGCGACAAGTCCGTACGTGCGCTCGAGGAAGTCGAGAAGGGCGGCGGCGAAATCCTGCTCGTCGCGCAAAAGGAAGCCGGCGTCGATGATCCGGCCGAGGAAGACCTTTACGCGGTCGGCGTCGTTGCGACGATCCTGCAGTTGCTCAAGCTTCCGGACGGCACCGTAAAGGTGCTCGTTGAAGGCAAGCACCGCGCGCGCCTCGAGCGGCTGATCGACAAAGGCGACTACTACGCCGCTGAATTCTCGCGGCTCGATGAGAAGAAGGCAGACTCAGAGGAGTCCGCCGCGCTGATGCGCGCTGTGATCGAGCAGTTCGACGGCTATGTGAAGCTCAACCGGAAGATCCCGGCGGAGACTGTCGGCACAGTGAGCGCCATCACCGACCCCGGCCATCTTGCCGATGCTGTGGCGGCACAGCTCTCGATCAAGCTGGAAGACAAGGAGCAGCTGCTCGAGCTCATCGATGTCACAGAGCGCCTGGAGAAGGTGTTCTCGCTGATGGAAGGCGAGATCGGTATGCTCCAGATGGAGCGGAAGATCCGCAACCGCGTGAAGCGGCAGATGGAGAAGACGCAGCGCGAATACTATCTCAACGAGCAGATGAAGGCGATCCAGCGCGAGCTGGGCGATGGCGACAGCGGAGGCGGCGAGCGCGACGAAATCGGCGAACTGGAAGAGAAGATCGCCAACACGCCGATGTCTGAAGAGGCGCGCGCCAAGGCCGAGGCCGAGGTGAAGAAGCTGCGCCAGATGTCGCCGATGTCGGCGGAGTCCACGGTGGTGCGTAACTATCTCGACTGGATGGTCTCCCTCCCGTGGGGCCGCAAGAAGGAAGTCGTGCGCGACCTGCAGCACGCCGAAGACGTGCTCAACGCGGATCACTATGGCCTCGAGAAGGTCAAGGAACGCATCCTCGAACACCTTGCCGTGCAGACGCGCGCGGACAAGGTGCGCGGGCCCATCCTGTGCCTCGTCGGGCCTCCGGGCGTCGGCAAGACCTCGCTGGGGAAGTCGATTGCAAAGGCGACGGGCCGCGATTTCGTGCGCGTGTCGCTGGGCGGCGTGCGGGACGAGGCCGAAATCCGTGGCCACCGCCGGACCTATATCGGCTCCATGCCGGGCCGCATTATCCAGTCGATGAAGAAGGCCAAGAGCGGCAACCCGCTGTTCCTGCTCGATGAAATCGACAAGCTCGGCCAGGACTATCGCGGCGACCCGTCGTCGGCCCTTCTTGAGGTTCTCGATCCCGAGCAGAACGTGACGTTCAACGACCACTATCTGGAGGTCGACTACGACCTTTCGGATACGATGTTCATCACGACGGCCAACTCGCTGAACATGCCGCAGCCCCTGCTGGACCGGATGGAGATCATCCGCCTTGAAGGTTACACGGAAGACGAGAAGGTCGAGATCGCCAAGCGGCACCTGCTGCCCAAGACGATCGAGAACCACTCGCTGCGCGAGGGCGAGCTCGTGGTTGAAGAGAGCGCGATCCGCGACCTCATCCGCTACTACACGCGCGAAAGCGGCGTACGCTCACTGGAACGCGAGATGGCGCGACTTGCACGCAAGGCTGTGCGCGACATCGAACTGAAGAAGGCCACGAGCGTCGTGGTCAGCGCCGAGAACCTCGGCAAGTTCGCCGGCGTGCGGAAGTATCGCTATGGCGTGGCCGATCGCGACGACCAGATCGGCGTGGTCACCGGCCTTGCCTGGACCGAGGTGGGCGGCGATTTGCTGACCATCGAGGCGGTGCAGATGCCTGGACGTGGCCGCATGACGGTGACTGGCAGCCTGCGGGACGTGATGAAGGAGTCGATCTCGGCGGCGCAGTCGCTCGTGCGGTCGCGTTCGGTACAGATGGGTATCCGCCCACCTGTGTTCGACAACACGGACATCCATGTGCACGTACCCGATGGCGCAACGCCAAAGGACGGTCCCTCTGCGGGCATCGCCATGACGACGGCGATCGCCTCGTTGCTCACCGGCAACCCGATCCGCAAGGACATCGCCATGACCGGCGAGATTACCCTGCGCGGGCGCGTTCTGCCGATCGGCGGCCTTAAGGAAAAACTGCTCGCGGCTTTGCGCGGCGGCATCAAGACGGTGCTGATCCCGGAGGAGAACGAGAAGGATCTGGTCGATTTGCCTGAAAATGTGAAGTCAGGCCTCACCATCGTGCCAGTTGCGACCATCGAGCAGGTGCTGGCGCGTGCGCTGGTGCGGCCGCTGACGCCGATCCAGTGGAGTGAGGCGGAGGAGGCCGCCTATCGCGCGACGCTCGGCGGTCGCGCCGGGGCGCCGGGTGAGGCGCAGCTGCCTCACTGAGGCGGTCGGCAGAAGACAGGAGCGGGCCCGCCGGCGACGGCGGGCCCGTTTCGCTTCAGCGGCCGAAGAACTTGCTGAACATGCCCTTGGCGGCGTTGGCGGCCTGTTCCTTGACAGCGCCCATCGCCTGCTGGCGCGCTTCTTCAATGAGCTTGGTGATCATCGCTTCCAGCACGTCCTTGCCGATGCCGGTCTCGGCCGCCGCCGCAGCAATGGCCTCATCCTTGTCGCCCTGGAAATTCTTCGCCAGGGCTGTAGCGGCCTTGAGCGACAATTCCTTCGAGAGGCCGAGGGGCTCACCGATGTCGGCGATCGTGTTCTCGCCCATTGTCTTGACGATTTTTCCGAGGTCGATGTCCAGCATGGCTCGCTCCGAATTCTCTGATGCTGCGCCGGGTCCATGGCGCGAATCGCATCTACCAGCGTTCGTGAGGCAGGATCATGACATCGTGGACATGATGGACCAGATCGTTCCGGAAGCGTGCCGCGCCCACTAAACTCGTCACGAATCGCGATTTTTCCTGTCAGCCTGGCGATGCGCTTGTCGCCGCCTCGTCGGGGTGGAAAGCAGGCGCAGATGGCGGCTGGCGGGAGATATGCGTGATGGGACGTGAGAGCACGCGCTGGTGGCGCGGCGCGGTGATTTACCAGATTTATCCGCGTTCCTTCATGGACACGAATGGTGATGGTGTCGGCGACCTGAAAGGGGTTGCAGCCAAGCTGGATCATGTGAAGTCGCTGGGCGTCGATGGCGTGTGGCTGTCCCCTTTCTTCAAGAGCCCGATGCGAGACTTCGGCTATGACGTGTCGGACTATCGCGAGGTTGATCCACTTTTCGGCACGCTCGAGGATTTCAAGGCGCTGGTGAAGGCGGCGCACGATCGCGATCTGAAGGTGATCATCGACCAGGTGTGGTCGCACACCGCCTCGGACCATGACTGGTTTCGCGAGAGCCGGCAGGACCGGACGAACCCGAAAGCGAGCTGGTATGTCTGGGCCGATGCAAAGCCAGATGGCTCGCCGCCAAACAACTGGCAGGCCTGGTTCGGCGGGGCGGCGTGGACCTGGGAGCCGCGGCGCAGGCAGTACTACCTGCACAACTTCCTGCCGACGCAGCCGCAACTGAACTATCACAATCCGGACGTCCCTGGGGCGATAACTGATGTGGCGCGGTTCTGGCTGCGGCTGGGCGTAGATGGCTTCCGGCTCGATGTGGCGAATTATTATGTTCACGACGCACAGCTGCGGGACAATCCGCCGTCGGGCGATCCGGCGCCGGCCTTGCCGCGCAACATGCAGCTGCACCAGTTCAATTCGAATCAGCCGGAAACGCTCGCCTTCCTCGCCAAGATCCGCGAGGTGGTGGATGGGCATGGCGACAACATGACGGTGGGCGAGCTTGCGCCGGGCTCTCATGCGCTGATGGCCGACTACACGCGCGGACACAAGCGTCTGCACACGGCGTATGCATTTGATTTTCTCGGGGCCTGGCCGGGCGTGGAGAAGATGGCAGACATTCTCTCGCAATGGGGCGAGGGCGCGGAGGAGGGCTGGCCCAGCTGGGCGTTCTCGAACCACGATGTCGCGCGCGTGGCGAGCCGCTGGGGCGAGGCCATTGGTCTTGCCAGCCCAAGGTCTGCGCCGCTGTTCCTGGCGCTGCTCTTGTCCTTGCGCGGAACGATCTTTCTTTACCAGGGCGAGGAGCTTGGTTTGCCCGAGGCGGACGTGCCGTTCGAGAAGCTGCAGGATCCTTGGGGCATCGCCGGCTGGCCCGCCACGAAGGGGCGCGATGGATGCCGCACGCCGATGCCCTGGAAGGACGAGGTGATGGCCGGCTTCACGAAGGCGAAAGAGGCTTGGCTGCCGGTCGATGCGCGCCAGCGCCTGCTTGCGGTGGAGAAGCAGGAGAAGTTGGCGGAGTCGATGCTGCACACGACGCGCAAGCTGATCGCCCTGCGCACGACGAGCGCGGCGCTTTCGGGCGGGGCGTTCAAGGCGGTGCGGGCGAGCGATGGGGTGCTGGTGTTCGATCGCGTGGCGGAGGACCAGACTGTCCGCTGTGTGTTCAACTTCGCGGGCGAGGGGGCCCAGGTGGCCGCGGAAGGCAAGCCGGACGTGCTCTGGGCTGTGGATGCAGTTTTGGTTGGTGGCAAGCTGGTGATGGAGCCCTATTCTGCGGCGCTGCTCCGCCTGGTCTAGTGCCCGGTGGTTTTCGAGAATGCCTGCATCACGACGACGCCGGTGACAATGAGCGCCATGCCAATGATGGCTGGGGCGTCCAGCTTCTGGCCGAACAGGACCCAGCCGACGATGGCCACAATCGATATGCCGGCGCCGGCCCAGATGGCGTAGGCGACGCCAATGGGGATGGTCTTGAGGGTCAACGCCAGGAAGTGGAAGGCCACGCCGTAGCCAACCACGACGATGACCGATGGCCAGAGTTTGGTAAAGCCGTCTGATGCCTTGAGGGCGGATGTGCCGATGACTTCGGCGACGATCGAGATGGCAAGATAGAGATATGGCATGAGCGGCTCCGTGCGTTGGGCCAGCCTAGCTGAAAGCGGCTCGTGGTAAACGTTCACAAGCGGGCAACGGGCCGCTAGGGTTGCAGCATGATCCGTGTCCAGGCCGAACCTTTCGATCCCCACGCCGAGACCGCATCCTTTGCGCGCGGACGCGGCGAGGCGGGGGCGCTGGCGTCATTCGTTGGCTCCGTACGCAACAGCGCGCATGGTGATGTCGTGACGGCGCTGGAGCTGGAGGCTTATCCGGGGTTCACGGAGAAGCAGATCGCAAAGATCGAGGCGGACGCGCGGGGGCGGTTCGACCTGATCGACACGCTGGTGATCCATCGCCATGGGAGGATGGAGCCGGGCGAGGCGATCGTGCTGGTGGCGGCGCTTTCCAAGCACCGGCGCGAGGCGCTGCAGGCGGTTGACTATCTGATGGATCGCCTCAAGACGGAGGCGCCGTTCTGGAAACGCGAAGTGCGGCCGGATGGGGCAGAGTGGATCGAACCGCGCAGCGATGATCGTGAAGCGCATGCGCGGTGGACGAAGGAGACCTAGATGACCGGACCTGCCTATCCGCCGCTGACCGCTCCGGGCGGGAAGATGGTCGACACGATGGCGTTCAAGCCGTTGCGCATCTGCGTGATGACGATCTCGGACACGCGGACGGATGAGACGGACACATCTGGCCATCTGCTGGCGGATCGTGTGAAGGAGGCCGGGCATGAGGTTGCGGACAAGGCCATCGTGCCGGACGAGGTGAATGCCATCCGCGCAGTGATGCGCAAGTGGATTGCTGATCCGACGATCGATGCGGTGGTGACGACGGGCGGCACGGGCCTCACGGGGCGCGATGTGACGCCGGAGGCTGTGCGGCCGCTGTTTGACAAGGAGATCGAGGGGTTCAACGTCGTCTGGCATCTCGTGTCGTTCCAGTCGGTCGGCACGTCGACGCTGCAGTCGCGCGCGTGCGCGGGCGTCGCCAATGCGACCTTCATCTTCTGCCTGCCGGGCTCGAACGGCGCGGTGAAGGATGGCTGGGACAAGCTGATCCGCTGGCAGCTCGATAGCCGCCACATGCCGTGCAACATGGTCGAGCTGATGCCGCGTTTGCTGGAGAGCTAGCGGTGCAGAGATGGGGGCGCTTCGAGTATAAGCGTCGCGTTGTCGGGATGCTCGCCTTCTGGCGCCACAGAACAATTCAAGGGCCGACCTACGCCGACCAGGTATGCCGTGTGTGGCGACGGGTAGACGAATGGCTCCATGGTCGTGCGTCTCACCGCAAGATCGACCTGCGAGCACTACAAGGAAACGAACAGCAACTGTGCGACTCGGTTTCGATTCCCAGAAAATGAATTGCAAGGATCAGACATCGACTACGGTCGAGGCCTGCTGAACTGAATGAGTTGCACGGTATTGTGGCTGGCGCTCTTGTGAGCGTTTGCTCACCTCGCTATCTGTAGCGGCGACAAGAGGGACGATCTGATGAAAACGCGCCGCCTGGGCCGCAGCCCGATCCATGTGTCCGAGATCTGCATGGGCACGATGACGTTCGGCAATCAGGCGGACGAGGCGATGTCGTTCCGCATTCTCGACAAGTGCTTCGAGGCGGGGATCACCTTCTACGACACGGCGGAGAACTATCCGGTGCCGCCCGACGCCAAGTATGCGGGGCGAACGGAGGAGATTGTCGGGCGCTGGATGAAGACCAAGCCGCGCGATGCGATCCTGATGGCGACCAAGGTTTCTGGCCCCAGCCATGGCTGGATCAAGTCGGCTCAGCGCGAGGGGATGACGGCGCTGGACCGGCATAACGTCGTGCGCGCGATCGAGGCGAGCCTGAAGCGGCTGCAGACGGACTATGTCGATCTCTACCAGACGCACTGGCCGGATCACGGCGTGGCCTATGACGAGCACATGGCGGCGCTCGACGATCTGGTAACGGCGGGCAAGGTGCGTGTGATCGGTTGCTCGAACGAGACCAGCTGGGGGCTGATGAAGTCGCTGGCGGTATCAGAGAAACTTGGGATCGCGCGGCATGAGTCGATCCAGAACAATTTCAGCCTGAACAATCGCCGTTTCGAAGATGAGCTGGCCCAGGTCTGCCGGCAGGAGGGCGTGAGCCTGATCCCGTATTCGCCGCTGGGCGGCGGCGTGCTGACAGGCAAGTACCAGAACGGGCAGTGGCCCGAGGGCGCGCGCTTCACCAAGTACAAGGACATGGGCGCGCGCCAGGCGCCGATGGCGCGGCGGTTCGTGAACGAGAAGACACTGGCGTCCACCGAGCGCTGGATCGGCCTGGCGAAGGAGGCCGGCATGTCGGTGACGACGCTGGCGACGGCGTGGTCGAAGCAGCATGACTTCGTGGCGTCGACGATTGTCGGCGTGACGCATGAAGACCAGCTGCCGGATATCCTGGCGGCGGCCGACGTCACGCTGGATGGCGAGCTGTTGAAGAAGATCGATGCGGTGTCGAAGGAGATCAGGTATCCGATGGGCTGAGGCGCCCGAGGCGGGCGGCCTGGGAACGTGGTGCGGGGGTATCTGCGGATGCTGAAATCGGCCTGGTTGAAGATCCTTCTGCTGTCGCTTGGCGTGCTGGTCGCCGCGCTGGGCGCAGGCTGGTTTCTGATCGGGCCGGATTGGCGCGCGCTGGTGGCTAATCCGCCCGCCGGGCGTGATGTCCTGTTCTGGAGCCAGGCGCAGCGAAGCGCTGCGTTCCGGATGATGGACCAGATTCCCTTCATCGTGTCCTCGAACCCGATCAAGGCGGGGACGTCTGTGCATGCGCTTGAGGCCGGCGCGCCGCTCGATCCCGGCGTCGCGCTTGATGCCTACATGGCGAGCCAGCAGACGGCCGGGCTTGTCATTCTGCACAAGGGCAAGGTGCGGCTGGAACGCTATGGCATCGACTTCAAGCCGGCGGGGCGGTGGACGAGTTTCTCGGTCGCGAAGTCGATGACGTCGACGCTGGTCGGCGCGGCTGTTCGGGACGGGCACATCCGCGGGCTGGAAGATCCAGTCACGGAATACCTGCCCGAGCTGAAGGGGTCCGCCTATGATGGCGTGAGCGTGAAGCAGATACTGACGATGACGTCTGGCGTGGGCTGGAAGGAGGACTACAGCGACCCGAAGTCGGACGTGGCGCTGTATGATCTGCACGTGCCCGAGGCTGGCATGGATACAACCGTCAGCTACATGCGGACGCTGAAGCGCGCACATGCGCCGGGGACTGTCTGGAACTATTCGACGGGCGAGACCAATCTGGTCGGCGTTCTGGTCGCGCGCGCGACGGGCAAGTCGCCTGCCCAATACCTCTCAGAAAAAATCTGGGGGCCGTATGGCATGGAGCAGGACGCGACGTGGCTGTTCGGTTCGACCGGGTTCGAGATGACGGGCTGCTGCATACAGGCGTCGACCCGCGATTTCGCACGGTTTGGTCAGTTCATCATGGAAGGTGGCGTCGCTGGCGGCGCGCCTGTCCTTCCCGAGGGATGGCTGGAGCAGGCGACGCGCGAACAGGCGCCGACGGGAACGCCGGGTCTTGGCTATGGCTATCAGTGGTGGACCTGGGACGACGGCTCGTTTCAGGCGGATGGCATTTTCGGCCAGGGCATCTTCATCGATCCCGCTCGCCAACTTGTCATCGCGTCCAACAGCAACTGGACCAGCGCAGACGGGGATGTGGACGGCGAGTGGGAGGCGCGGAATGACTTCTACCGCGCCATTCAGCGTACGTTGGACGCCGAAGCGGCGCGGTGAGGGCCTGCGAGCGCAGGACGGGGGGAGCCCCCTAGATCGGACGTCCGACCGCTCGACTTGGTCAACTATAACGGTATTGTCAGCCCAATGGCGTACACGCTCATCAACTCGAAACCGGCGGCGCGGCCCGCTTCGGATGCCTCGCCCGCGGCGCTGGCGGCCGGGCAGGGCGCGCTGGTCGATTCGTTTGGCCGGCGGGTGAGCTATCTGCGGCTGTCCATCACGGACCGCTGCGACCTGCGCTGCACCTATTGCATGCCGGAGCGGATGACCTTCCTGCCGCGCAAGGATGTGCTGTCGTTCGAGGAGCTTGATGAGCTGGTGACAGCCTTCGCCTCGTTCGGCGTGGACAAGCTGCGGATCACGGGCGGCGAGCCGCTCGTGCGGAAGGACGTGATGGAGCTGATGGCGCGGTTCTCGCGGCACCTCGGCAACGGACTCAACGAACTGACGCTGACGACCAATGGCACGCTGTTGTCGAAATATGCGGGCGAGCTGTCGGCAATCGGCGTGCGGCGGATCAACGTATCGCTCGATACGCTGAAGCGCGATCTGTTCGAGAAGATCGCGCGTCGCGACATGCTGGAGGATGTCCTGCGCGGGATCGACGCGGCGATCGCGGCGGGCATCAAGGTGAAGATCAACACGGTGGCGCTGGCGGACGTCAACGAGATGGAGATACCGGATCTGATTCGGTTTGCGCATGGTCGCGGGGCAGACGTCACGCTGATCGAAACGATGCCGATGGGTGAGGCTGAGACGGATCGCGTTGAGGATTACCTGCCCTTGAACAAGGTGCGGATGGATCTGGCGGAGCAGTTCACGCTGACCGATCTCACCTACACAAGCGGCGGACCGGCGCGGTATGTGAAGATTGAGGAGACGGGCGGGAAGCTCGGCTTCATAACTCCGCTGACGCACAATTTCTGCGAGAGCTGCAACCGCGTGCGCGTGACGTGTACGGGCAGACTGTACACGTGCCTCGGCCGAGAGGATGGCGCGGACCTGCGCGAGGCGCTGCGGTCTGATCCGACGGGCGCGGCGCTGCGTGAGGCGATCCTCGGCGGCATTTCACGCAAGCCGAAGGGTCATGATTTCGATGCCGCGCGTCTTGCGACACCGGCCAGCCCGCGCACCATGTCGCATACCGGTGGTTGAGGCGGGCGGCTGATGGCGGGCACGGTACTTCTGTTCGGCCGGCTCAAGGACGTGTTTGGCGCTGCCTCGATTGCATTGCCGGATGGTGTTGGGACCGCGGCGGAGTTGCGGGCGCGTCTGGCGGAGATGAATCCCGATCTTGCAGAAATGCTGCGCGCGAAGACGGTGCGGATCGCAGTGAACCAGGAGATGGTGGCGGACGAGGCAGGGACGCCGGTGTCCGCGATCGATGAGATTGCGCTGCTGCCGCCGCTGAGCGGGGGGTAGCTGACACGGTCGAAGCGCAGACCCATCGCGCGCGTCTTGCTTCTTTACTTATGCAAATGGGGGCTCAACCCGCTGCACCTTCCCAAACACCTCCTCGAACGCCGCCCTGAGCGCCACGTCTACCTCGTGCATCGGGATGATCTGCCCCAGATCGGCCAGCGACGTGACGCCCAGCCCCGGATCGGTGACGCCGCACGGCGTGATCCCGCCGAAGTGGTCGAGGTCGGGCTCCACATTCAGGCTGATGCCGTGATAGCTGACCCAGCGCTTGAGACGCACGCCGATGGCGGCGATCTTGTCTTCGCGCAGTGCGCCGCCGGGACGGGTGCGATCGACCCAGACGCCGACGCGGCCTCTGCGCCGCTCGCCCTTCACGTTGAACGTTGCCAGCGTCTGGATGATCCAGTCTTCCAGCGCACAGACGAACTGCTTCACGTCGCGTCCGCGCTTCGTGAGATCGAGCATCACATAGGTCACGCGCTGGCCGGGGCCGTGATAGGTGAATTGCCCGCCGCGCTGGGTTTCGAACACCGGAAATCGGCCGGGCTCCCTGAGATCGCCATCGCGGGCGCTGGCGCCGCGCGTGTAGAGCGAGGGATGCTCCAGCAGCCACACCAGCTCGTCCGCCTCGCCTGCGGCGATGGCTGCGGCACGCGATTCCATCGCTGCCACAGCCTCAGGGTAGGGCACGAGGCCCTCGGAAATCGCCCATCCGACGGTCATTAACCTGTCTGCAACCCTAAAGGAGAACCTTGGCGGCTTATATCGGAGCAGCGCCTTGAAGTCTCAACTGGACCAGGTCGGTGTCGAGATCACCGTGTTGCTGGGTCGCGCCCTGATGCCGATGCAGCAGGTGCTGCGCATGGGCCGTGGCGCGGTCATCCAGCTGGATACCAAGGAAGACGATCAGGTCTGGATTCTGGCCAACAACTACCCGATCGCACGGGGGGAACTGGTGATCGAGAACGACAAGATCACGGTCAATATCGCCCGTCCGGCCGAGGTGGCGGACTACTACGCAACCGAGCAATAGCCCTGTTTCGGGGGCATTTTCGGCGCGACTCCGTGCTCCGACAATTGGACTTCACAAGCCGCTCAACCCAGCCTATACGGCGCCCTTGCCCGGCGTGCGGTCGTGGCGGAATTGGTAGACGCACTACCTTGAGGTGGTAGCGCCGCAAGGCGTGGAAGTTCGAGTCTTCTCGACCGCACCAGCAGCTTCACAAGAGAGAACGCCGTCGAAACGGGGAGGTCGCTATGAATGACATCCGCGACCCAGGCGCACCCGAATCTCCAACCGAATCCCCCGAAGTCGAAGCGGTCGGCGTCATGTCCCCGGCCTTTGTGGCGCAGGTGGTGGGCGCGGTCGGCGACGGCGACAAGCCTTTCCTGTGGCGGACCGCGAAAGAGCTTCACCCTGCCGACCTGGCGGACCTCCTGGAGCACCTGCCGCCGGAGGCCTTTCGCAAGGCGATCCATCTGCTCGGCAAGGACTTGCCGGCTGAGGCCGTGGCCGAACTGTCGGACACGGCCCGTCTTGAGGCCCTGCATGAACTGACCGATGCCGCCGTCACGGCCATGATCGGCCATCTGGATTCCGACGACGCATCCTTCCTGCTGAGCGATCTCGAAGAGGATCGGCGGGCCCGCATTCTCACCAAGGTTTCTGCAACCGATCGCGCGGCCATCGAAAGCTCGCTGGCTTTCGACGAGGAATCAGCGGGCCGCCTGATGCAGCGCGCCTTCGTCGCGGCGCCCGTGTTCTGGACGGTGGGGCAGGCAATCGACCACATGCGCAGCGTCGCGGAAGACGACCTCCCGGAGACCTTTTTCGAGATCTATATCGTCGATCCGGCCTTTCGGCTGCAGGGCAGCGTTCCGGTGTCGCGGCTGCTGCGTCATGGCCGCGAGAAGCCCCTCAGCGAGATCATGAAGGAAACACCCGTCCATGTCCGCCCGGAGATGGACCAGGAGGAAGTCGCCTACATCTTCCGCCAGTACAATCTGGCTTCGGCGCCGGTGGTGGACGCCGCCGGCCGCCTCACCGGCATGATCACCATCGACGATGTGGTGGACGTCATCCAGGAAGAGGCTGAGGAGGACATCCTCGCCCTCTCGGGCGTGAATGAAGCGGGCGTCAACCAGTCGGTGTTTTCGGCGGTAAAGGCGCGGATGCCCTGGCTACTGCTCAACCTCGTGACGGCATTCCTTGGATCGCTCGTCGTGTCCCTTTTCGCGCCCGTGATCGAGCAGGTCGTGGCGCTGGCCTTCCTGATGCCGGTGGTCGCCGGGCTCGGCGGGAATGCAGGATCCCAGTCGCTGGCGGTCGCGGTCCGCGCGATCGCCGAGCGTGACCTTGAAGGGCAGCTGGCCCGGCGCGCCGTAAGGCGCGAAGCTCTGACTGCCTTGGTGAACGGGGCGCTCATTGCCGGTGTCGCTGCCCTGATCGTGCTGCTCTGGTTCCAGGACTACCGGCTCAGCCTCCTGATTCTTGTCGCCATGGCAGCCACGTTCATGTGGGCAGGATTGGTCGGGATTCTCGCGCCGTTAACCCTGAAACGCCTCGGTCAGGATCCGGCCGTCGCATCGTCGGTGTTTGTGCTGACGACCATTGATCTGATGGGCTTTTTCGTCTTTCTCGGCCTTGCGAGCGCGACGCTGCTCTGAGCGGAAAACGCTGATTTCCCGCAATTGGCGTCCGCATTGCACCGCACAGGCGAATGACTTGGCGATTGTGCCGGGCCGGGACGATGACTGGACGCATGCGCACCTCGGCCGCTGGACTCGAACTCATCAAGACGTTCGAGGGTCTGCGGGATACAGCCGTCCGCCTTCCGGACGGGCGGTGGATGATTGGCTATGGCCATGTCCGCACTGCGCGAGACGGCCTGACGATCTCCGCGGCGGACGCGCACGACCTTCTGGTTCACGACCTCCGCCCGATCGAGTCTGTGATCGGCGCGATTATCTTTGCGCCCCTGACACAGGGGCAATTCGACGCTCTTGCCTCGCTCGCCTACAACATTTCGCTTGGCCAGTTCCGCGATAGCGACATCGTGCGCAATATCAATGCAGGGGACTACCTGGCGGCGGCGAACGGCTTCGATCTCTGGCGCCGCGCCCGACTCAATGGCCGCGTTGTGGTAGTCGACGCACTCGTGCGGCGGCGCGCGGCTGAAAAAATGCTGTTCCTCGAACATCCCAGCGGGCAGCCGTCTGCGCCGACGCCGATCGTGCCGCCGGAGATCGATTTTGGTGAGGATGCCGGCCTGCGGAGGTCCGCGCCTGCGCAGTCCATCGCTGAGGATAGCGGTCCTACTGAGAGCCATTCCCCCGTGGTGCCGGCAGCCAGCGATATCGTCGATGCCGTCCGCCGCCTCGCGGAGCGGACGCAGCAGGCGATCGCCCCGGTGCGCGAACTATCCCTGCCGCCAGGAGCTATTGTTGCGCCGCCCGAGCCGCCGCCATCGCCTGAGCAGCTGCCAAAGACCGATCCCACTGTCAGCGAGGAACTCGCAACTTCGCTGGATCCGCGCGAGGCGAAACCGATGTCCGCCGAAGAGCTCGCGCGCGCCAGCCTCACGGTTGCCGAAAGGGTGTCGCGGATCCTGAATGGCGTGCAGAAGAGAATCGACACTGCAGAATCCGCGGAGCGCCAGGACGGCCCCAGCGTGCGCGAAGGCCTGCCCGACTTCGACCATCCCGGTGAGCGTGGCCAAAGCGAAGCCCAAGTCGGCGCCCGCAGGCTGATCGATGACACGGAGGTCGTCGAACTCGACCGCGATCCGGCGCTCGCCTTTGCCGAAGCCGAGCGCAAGGCGAAACTCGTAAACGGTCAATCGCGGCGGATGGGTCCGATTTCGGGTCGCGTCCTGGTGCTTGCCCCGTGGATCATCGTCCTTGCTCTGTCGATCCTCGGCTTCGTGATTGGGGCCGTGGACGCATTCAGGGGCGGCGGCTCCCCCACCGGAATCCCGCGTCTCGCGGGCACGATCCTCGCGGTGTTCGGCGTGATGACCGTGATGAGCCTCTATTACATCTTCTGGAAGCGATCCACCGACGAAGTGTGAGCGCCCGCCAAGCCGATCTGGCGTTCCGCGCGCGGGCCGCTAGATTGCGCGCATGATCCCTAACGCACCACGCTCCCTCGATTTCGACCTCGGCGAAACAGCCGACATGATCCGCGATACTGTCGCCAGTTTTGCGCAGGCGGAGATCGCCCCGCGCGCGGCCGAGATCGACCGCACGGACGAGTTTCCGCGTGATCTCTGGCCGCGCATGGGCGAGCTGGGCCTTCTTGGAATCACGGTGGAGGAGGAGTGGGGTGGCTCTGGCCTTGGCTATCTCGAGCATGTCGTGGCGATGGAGGAGATCAGTCGTGCTTCTGCGTCGGTCGCGCTGAGCTATGGCGCGCACTCGAATCTGTGCGTCAACCAGATGCGGCGCTGGGGCAGCGACACACAGAAGCAGAAATATCTCACCAAGCTCATAACGGGCGAGCACCTTGGTTCGCTCGCCATGTCTGAGCCGGGCGCGGGTTCAGACGTCGTCTCCATGAAACTGACTGCTGTGAAGAAGGGTGATCGCTACATCCTCAACGGCTCCAAGATGTGGATCACCAACGGACCGAGCGCGGACACGCTGATCGTCTATGCCAAGACCGAGCCGGACAAGGGTTCGCGCGGGATCAGCGCTTTCATCATCGAGAAGGGCTTCAAGGGTTTCAGCGTGGCGCAGAAGCTCGACAAGCTGGGCATGCGCGGCTCCGAGACCGGAGAGCTGGTGTTCGAGGATTGCGAAGTGCCTGCCGAGAATGTGATGGGTCCGCTCAATGGCGGTGTCGAAATCCTGATGTCGGGCTTGGACTATGAGCGCGCCGTTCTCTCAGCAGGCTCCACGGGGATCATGCAGGCGTGCATGGACGTCGTGCTGCCCTACATCCATGACCGCAAGCAGTTCGGCAAATCCATCGGCGAGTTCCAGCTTATCCAGGGCAAGGTCGCGGACATGTATGTGAAGATGAATGCCGCCAAGGCCTATGTATACGCTGTGGCCAAGGCTTGCGACGCCGGCCGCACCGCGCGCAAGGACGCTGCCGGCGCGATCCTGTTTGCGGCGGAGACGGCGACGCAGCTGGCGCTGGACGCGATCCAGATCCTCGGTGGCAATGGCTACATCAACGACTATCCCACAGGGCGCCTGTTGCGAGATGCGAAGCTCTACGAAATCGGCGCGGGGACCTCAGAGATCAGACGCTGGCTCATCGGCCGGGAGCTGTTTGCGGAGTCGGCGTGACATCTGCCCGAGAACTGAGGAAAAGACATGGCATCTCGAGTTCTCATCGCTTGCGCCTTGACGATGATGACCTCCGGCTACGCACTTGGGCAAACACCCCAGCCTGCAACCGATCCCGGTCCGCCGCTCAGCGGCTATCCCCGCAAGGCGCTCGGCTTGCCCACGGCGAAGGAGCTGACGACCGCCACCTACGTCCGCGATGTGATCTACGGCCATCGCGACGGGATGGCGCTCACTTACGACGTGTTCAAGCCGCTGAAGCCCAACGGCGCGCTGGTGGTGAACTTGGTGTCAGCTGGCTGGCGCTCGTCCTGGGGGCCGCCGGAGGATCGACAGGCGCGCTATCAGTGGCTGATCGACGGGGGCTTCACCGTTGTCGCGCTCTATCACGCCTCGGCGCCACGCTTTCCGCTTACGGAGGCAGTGAACGATATCCGGCTTGGGCTGCGCCATATCAGGTTGCATGCGAAGGACTATGGCGCTGATCCCGCGCGCATTGGCGTGTGGGGCGCCAGTGCAGGTGGGCATCTTGCGCTGGTTGCGGGCTTGATGGCTGATGACGGCGATCCCGTGGCCGCCAACCCGCTTGAGCGTTACGGCAATCGCGTCGCGGCGGTCGTGGCCTACTTCCCGCCGACCGATCTTGAGGTCCTGCTGGCGGGACGGACGCGACAGGGCGCGATCGATTTCGACGAGTCGCTGCGCAAGTCGGTCTCGCCCGTGCATTTTGCCGATAGCCACGACCCGCCCGTTTTGTTGATAACCGGAGACGCCGACAAAGGTGTGCCGATGGCGCAGTCGGAGATGATGAAGGCCGCGCTCGACAAGGTCGGAGTCGAAACGAGGCTCGTGGCCTTTGCTGGCGCGGACCACGACTTCTACGTCAAGGGTGATCCAGCGAAGACCGACGCTTACGCTTTGGAGGCGATGAACCAGATGGTCGCGTGGTTCGAGGAGCGATTGAAGTAGCCTATCGCGGAATCAGCTCCGCCAGCGCAATGCCGCGTTCGCCCTTCACGGCGTAAAGCAGATAGATGCGCCCATCCTCCTCGTAGATTGCAGGGTCGCGCAGCTGGTTCACCGGGCCGGGCGCAAAGCTCCGGACGGATTTCGCAAGCGGCAGGTTTGCCCCTTCCCAGTCCTTCTCAGGGCGCAGGATCTCGACCGGCTGCGACTCTTTCCAGGTCTCCCACGGACCTGAGATGTCGATCGTGCTCATCAGGAGACGCTCGGGCGGATCGGTCGCCACCTGGGTCCAGATTACGTGGAGCGTGTTGCCGCGCCTGAAGACAGCGCTGTGGCGCATGTCAGGATTGAACAGGGTCGGGCCTTCCACGAAGCCGGACAGAGGATCGGCCGAGCGATAGAACACGCCGGGCATGGCAAGCGCATAGGTCATCCCCTGATGCGGAAAGGCCCGCCAGTACGTGCGCCCGAGGATCTCTTCGCCCGAAGTGAAGTTGACGCCATTGGCGGAGGTGGCGACGCGGGTGACCTGGCGCGCGAAATCCTCAAGGCCATGATAGTACATCACGATGCGGCGGTTCTTCTCGTCGACATGAACGTCGGGCGAGGCGACGTGCGGCGTCGTCATCTCCTTTGCGAGATCGGGAAACTGGTCGAGATCCAGCTCCGCGGCGCGGGCGCGTAACTTGTAGTCGGCCATCTGCTGGTCGGTGAAGTTCGGTGGGGCGTGCGGGAAGGGCGTGGCGTTGAGGTGCAGAGCGCCCGTGCGGTGCACAGTCCAGGGGCCCTCGAGTCGGTCAGCGTAGGCAAGGCGGATGTACGCCCCCTTGTGGTCCGCGAAATAGAGGTAATACCGGCCCAGACGATCGACGACCCAGTCGGGCACGCGGATGAGCGACGGCCCCTGGATGTTGGCGCCGATGCTCGGGTCGGCTTCCGGCGAGATGATCGGTCCGTCGCCGATGCGCAGAACCTGATAGGTCCGCGCCTCCTGCCCGACAGCAGGCGTGGACCCGGCGGACGCCGGAGGCTTCACGATGGACGCGCTCTGGCATGCGCCCAGCAGGCACACGCTCACCACAACCGCGGCAAATCTCGACATCCTGGCCCTCGCAGACAACAGGCGATCAGCTTGCCGAGGTGCGGCAGTCTTGTCAGCAGAGCAGTGTGCCGAGCCTAGTTGGCCGCCATCATGGACGGCATGGGCTCGAGATCCACGAACAGGTCGCGCTCGCCTGGAAAGGCTAGCGGGGTCATGGCAATGGCAAGGGCCGCAAAGGCGGCAACGATGAAACGCTTGGCGAGCATGGGGAGGGCTCGTTCTCTTTTTTGTGTTCCTGGCCGGGGTTCTTCCCCGGTCTTCTGATGGACATACAGATGGTCCCGGATCGCGGTCCAATAAAGGCGCCGCTCGGAACTTTTTTACGACCTGATTAACCTCTGGAATTCAAGGCACAGGCTGTCGCGGTTGGCCTCAGCGTGGCCCGGAAGGCACAGCTCTGGCAGGTCGGGATCAGGCCTTTGCGGTCACGATCCATGTTCGGCCGGGAAGGCGCACAGCCCCATCAGGCGCGGCATGAGGCTGAAGCGCGGCTTCGATTGCCTCGAGGATCGCCGGGCGGCGCTCAGGGCCAGCGTCCAGTGCGATTCGTGATGCCGGTCCGATTCGGGTGACGCCTTCAGCAGCGCTGCGGGGTGAGCTACCGAGATACATGGGGGCCTCGAAGGCTTCGAGCCGTACATCGCAGAATCCCCCTGCTTCCAGCAGGCGCTTGAGCCAGTCACCGTCGCCAAACGCAAACGGCCCCGGCGCATGCGGGTCAGCCGGCGGCAGGTCCATCTGCGCGGCCTTGCGGGCGGCCTGAGCGGGCACGGCTGCCCAGGGATTGTCGGCCGGCGTTCGCCAGCACACGAAGGCCAGCCGGCCATGCGGCTTCATCGCGGTGTGAAGATGGGCAAAAGCCCGCGACGGATCGTCGAAAAACATGACGCCAAAGCGCGAAACCAGCACATCGAACGGCCCGGGGAGGGCGGCGGTCGACGCGTCAGCTTCCAGAAAGCTGACCTGGGCAATGCCTTCTGCGCGGCGACGGGCCACCGCCAGCATCGGCGCAGAGACATCCACCCCGACCACCCTGCCGCGCGCGCCCACCTTGCCAGCGACGGTGAGGGTGGTGTCGCCGCACCCGCAGCCCACATCGAGCACGGCCTCGCCCGGCGCGATCACACCCGCCGCCAGGGCGGCATCGCCATAGGGCCTCACAAGCTCGTCGGTTCGCTCCTGGTCTGCCGCCCAGCGCTCGCCGACCGAGCCGTTCCAGTCGGCGACCTGCTTTGCGTTTTCCATGGTCCTGTTCGCCTTTCCGGATGCGCCTATGGAGCGAGTTTCGCCGGCCTGACAAGAAATGCGCAAGGGCTGTTGGCGGGGCTGTTTCCCGAGGCTATAGGGGCCGTCCCAACCCGATTCATGCCCTTCAGGAACGTTTCATGCCGGTGCAACGCACGCTCTCGATCATCAAGCCGGACGCGACCGGGCGCAACCTCACCGGCGCTGTGAACGCCGTATTCGAGAAGGCGGGCCTGCGCATCGTCGCCCAGAAACGGGTCCGCCTGACCAAGGCCCAGGCCGAAGGCTTCTACGCCGAGCACAAGGCGCGCGGCTTCTTCGGTGAACTCGTCGATTTCATGACTTCAGGTCCGGTCGTGCTCCAGGTGCTCGAAGGTGAGAATGCTGTCGCACACCATCGCGAGGTGATGGGCGCCACCGACCCCGCGAAAGCAGCCGATGGCACGGTCCGCAAGCTTTTCGCAAAGTCGATCGGCGAGAATTCGGTTCACGGGTCGGACAGCGAGGCCTCGGCCGAGCGCGAGATCAACTTCTTTTTCCGGCTCGATGAGATCGTGGGGTAGGCTATCTCCCGTCCGTTCCGTCCCGCGCGCGCATCCGACCGCCAGGCGCTGATCGACCTGCAGCGGCGGGCTTCCCTCAAATGGGACTCGGCGCGGCCAGAGCAGGTCCAGCATCCTGACGCGATGACGCTTCCGGCGGACCACATCGCGGCTGGACTTGTCATTGTTTTCGAGCACTGGGGCGAGGCAGCGGGCTTCGCGGTTGTTGTGCCACGCGAGGACGGTAAGGCCGACCTTGACGGCCCGTTCGTCGAGCCCGACCTGTGGCGCGGCGGGATCGGCCGCATGCTGGTCGATGAGGCCGTGCAGTTCGCCATGGCGCTCGATGCAGCCGAACTGCTCGCTTCGGCCTCCCCGCGCGCCGAGCCCTTCTATGCCAAGTGCGGCTTCGTCGCGACCGGCAAGCTCAACACAACGCACGGACCTGTGTCCGTGATGTCGCGCAACCTTGTGTTCTGAGGAGCCCATGCGTTTCGTGCTGATTGCCGGATCGGCCCTTGCGCTGTTCGCGTGTAGTGAGCAGCAAGCGGTCCCGGCGGCGCTCGCAGTTGAAACGCCAGCTTCTGCGGAGTCCGCGGGCGGCATTGCGGGGGATGCAAACGCGCTCAGCGCGGTGGAGATCAGCTCGCTCCTGGTCGGTGAGTTTCGATCCACGCAGGACGAAAAAGTCACCATAGCCGTGACGTCCGACGGAAAGTGGGTCGAATCTTATGAAAGCGCGGAGCCGCGCTCGATATACGCCTGGCGGATCTTCACGGGCGATCAGCCGCCCGCGGGCGCTGCGGGAGCCTTCACGCCTGCCTCCCGCTATCTCGAACTGAAGTCGGACGAAGAGGTCTTCTACTACGAGATGGGAACCGTTTCGGAGGACGGCTTCGACATGTTCGCCACCGGGCGGGGCAATATGCTCGACTTCGCGCGGATCAAGGCGCCCGCCTGACGGCTTGCCTGCTGCGCGGTGCTGCGCAATCATTCGTCGGGGTCATCATGCTGGACGGACGCTTGCATGCGTATGATCACCGCTGCGCTCGGCGCACTTTTCCTTGTTTGCTCCCCACTCGCCTCCGCAGGCCCCGCGGGCGAGGCTGTTGATCGCCTGGTCGCCGCCATGGGCCGGGCAGAGGCATGGAGCAAGGCGCGTGGTCTCCTCATTCGCGCCCGCCACTGGGAGTCAGACCTCCCAGCGCCGTACAACAATCTCATCCAGATGGCCCTGGACGCGCCACGCATGCGCTTCGAGGGCGACAGCGAGACGATGAAACGCCGCCGCGCGGTCATCGGCGAAACCGGCTGGAGGGTGAGCGAGGCGCGCGAATTCGGGCCGATGACGCCCCAACAGGTAAGCGACGACCTGCGCTGGTGGGAGGCACATGCCTACCGCACGATCGGCCGGCTCGCGGGCAAAGATCCGACCCTGATCCCGCGGCTGCACGCAGATGGGCGCCTCGAACTCTATCGTCCGGATGGCGTCCGCCTGGTGTGGTTTCGCCTAAATCCCGTGGGCGAGCCCGTCGCATTCGGCGCATGGGACAATGAGCGGGGCTCGGTCTTCGGTCCGCTGGTTGATCGGGGCGGAGGTGTGAAGCTGCCCGCCTTTTCGGTTAGCGCAGACGGGACCTTTCGGGCGGTCCTGGTCGAAGCAACGGTGCTCGAAGCTCCGCCAGATGCCGACTGGACGAAGCCCTGAGGCTGGTCGATTGTGCCCACCGCGAGCCACGCACAGGACACCAAGCATGAGCGCCTCCACAGACACAGATCCTGTCAGGATCAGCGTAGACACAGGCGTGATGGAGATCGTCTGGAACAGGCCCGAGAAGAAGAACGCGCTGTCGAACGCCATGTACCGTGCCGCCACCGCGGCCCTTGCCCGTGCAGTTGAGGACAGGTCCATCCGTGTCGTGTTGCTGGCGTCCGAAGGTGACAGCTTCACGTCCGGCAACGACCTCGCCGATTTCGCTTCTGCAGCGGCAGGCGGCGAGCCCCCGGCAGCCGGCGGCTTTATCGAAGCGATCGCGCAGTTTCCCAAGCCACTCGTTGCGGCTGTTCCGGGATTAGCCGTCGGTGTCGGCACGACCATGCTGTTCCACTGCGATCTCGTCTTCGTGGCGAGCGAGGCAAAACTCACCACGCCTTTCGTCAACCTGGGCCTTGTGCCGGAAGCCGCCTCATCCATGCTGATACCGGACCGGATCGGCTATGCCCGCGCCTTCGCGATGTTTGCGCTTGGCGACGGGCTTACCGGCGCGCAGGCCGCGCAGCTGGGTGTCGCAAACGTCGCCTTGCCTCAGGGCGAAGTTCTTGCCGCCGCGCGGGATGCGGCGCGCAAGCTGGCCCAGCGACCGCCGGGCGCCGTGATGGCGACCAAGAAGTTGATGCGCGATGGTGAGACCATTCTCGGCCAGCTTCGCGCAGAAGGAAAAGTCTTCGGCGAGCGCCTCAAGACGGCGGAGGCCATGGAAGCCTTCATGGCGTTCCAGCAGAAGCGGGCGCCAGACTTCAGCAGGTTCTGAAGATCAGTCCTTCGCGCGCTCGACGTAGGAACCGTCCTCAGTCGAAACGATCACGCGCGTGCCCGTGCCGATATGCGGCGGCACCATCACGCGCACGCCGTTGGAGAGGACTGCCGGCTTGTACGAGCCAGACGCAGTCTGGCCTTTAACGACTGGCTCGGTCTCGACGATCTCAAGCGTGACGCGCTGGGGGAGGGAGATCGACACGGGGCTGCCGTCGAACATCAACAGATGGCATTCCATGTTCTCGCCGAGATAGTCGGCCGCATCGCCGAGCATGTCTGCCGGCACCATCACCTGCTCGTAATTGTCTGGGTTCATGAACACGTAGTTCGTGTCGTCCTTGTAGAGGAAGGTGTGTTTCACTTCTTCCACGAAGGCGCGTTCGAGCTGGTCCGTCGTCTTGTAGGTCTCGACCACTTTCACGCCGTCGGAGATACGACGCATCTCGAGCGTCGCCGTCGGGGTGCCTTTGCCCGGGCGATAGGTCTCAGCCTTCAGCACGGTGTAGAGCTTGCCGTCCTCCTGTTCGAGGACATTGCCCTTGCGGACGTCGCTGGCGATGACTTTGACCACGGGAAAGCCCTTGTCTTGCGGCTGGCGGCCGCCCTGAACCTGTTGAAGCGGCGCGGTCATACAATGCCCCGCCCCCCGGGCCAAGCCCGGCCTTGTGCGGCTTTTGGGGCCGGAATCAGGGGTTTGCGTTACCCTGCGGGTCCGGTGCTATGGAAAAGCGCACGTCCGCGCCGGAGAGTTGAAGATGACCTGGTGGTCCCACGCGGCGCATACGGATCGCCGGCCCTTCCTGGAGGCACGCGGACGCATTCGCGATGCAGCTCGCGTCTGGTTTCGCTCAGAAGGCTTTACTGAGGTCGAATGCGGCGCATTGCAGGTGTCGCCGGGCAATGAAGCCCACCTGCACGCGTTCAAGACCGAGCAGACGGGTGATCAGGGCACGCGACCTCTCTATCTCCACACCTCGCCGGAGTTCGCGTGCAAGAAGTTGCTGGCGGCGGGTGAGCGAAAGATCTTCGACTATGCCCGGGCCTACCGCAGAGGCGAGACAGGACCGCTGCACTCCAGCGAATTTACCATGCTCGAATGGTATCGGGCCGGCGAACCCTACGAGGCCGTGATGGCCGACTGTGTTGCGCTATGCCGTCTCGCCGCGGGCGAAGCGGGGCAGGGAAGGTTGTGCTGGCGTGAGCTCGCATGTGATCCTGAGATCCCACCGGAAAAACTGACGCTGGCCGACGCGTTCGCAAAACATGCCCGCATCGACCTGACTGCCACGCTTGGTAAGCGCGAGGCGCTGGCCGATGCGGCGCGGTCCATCGGCGTCCGCGTGGGAGCGGATGATTCCTGGTCGGACCTGTTCAGCCGTGTGCTCGTTCAACACGTCGAGCCCAACCTGGGGCAGGGCCGTCTGACATTGCTCTGCGAGTACCCGGCGGAGGAGGCAGCGCTTGCCCGGCCGCTGCCGCATGATCCCCGGTTTGCCGAGCGTTTCGAGCTTTACGCCTGCGGGGTCGAACTGGCGAACGGGTTTGGCGAGCTCACCGATCCGGTCGAGCAGCGCCGCCGCTTTGAAGCGGAGATGGATGTGAAGCAAGCCATCTATGGTGAACGCTATCCGCTGGACGCAGAGTTTCTTGCAGCTCTTGCGCACATGCCGCCGGCAAGCGGCGTTGCCATGGGCTTTGACCGACTGGTGATGCTTGCATCCGGCGCCCGGCGCATTGCAGACGTGCTCTGGACGCCACCACCATGACCGCCTCCGATCCGCAAAGGCGGCCAGCCACGTCCCGATCCTTGTCAGCCGCAATCTTGATGACACCCAGCCTCGCAGGTGCGCAATCGCGCCCGAGCCCTGCACCGCGGAGTGGTTGGACTGGATGGCGGCGCGGCTAACCGACGATTTCGTTTGGGACCATCGGCGGGCGATCGGCCATCTGCGCGACCAGGCGGCCCTGCTGCTGGGCCCGGCCACCGGCTTGCAGCAGCCGGCCTCTGGCCTGGGGATTCAGCTGACGGCCGAGGGCCGTCCTGCAACTCATGGGTGATCTTGGCCAGCATGCTTGGTCCAGGATCACCAACGCCTTATCGAATGTGGTCCAGCGCCGGAGGCGAGCCGGCTTTTCGCCAACATGTTGCGTTGTCAGGGCGTGGATGGGCGTGCAGTGCGCGCAATTGCGGAAAGAGGCGGCTGATGGACTTGGGTCGCGGACGGCGCTAGACGCCGCACCGTGACCCGACTGCTCGATGTTCCTCCTCAGCACACGTTGCGTACCGCCGACGATCTTGTTTCGGCCGGGTTGGCGGGTGATGTGCGAGAGCTGGAACAGGTCACGGCGGCCTATGCCACCGCCATCACGCCTGCGCTCGCGGCCCTCATCGATCGCAGTCGGCCCGATGATCCGATTGCGTTGCAGTTCGTGCCAAGCCTAGCCGAGCTTGATGTTCGATCCGAAGAGCTGCCCGACCCCATAGGTGATCTGGCGCATCAGCCGATCGAAGGTATCGTCCACCGTTATCCCGACCGTGTGCTGTTGAAGGTGGTATCCGTCTGCCCAGTCTATTGCCGCTTCTGCTTTCGCCGCGAGATGGTCGGACCAGGAAAGGACGGCAATCTTTCCCCTGAGAAAATCGAAGCCGCGCTCACCTACATCCGCGCGCGTCCGGAAATCTTTGAAGTCATCCTGACGGGCGGCGATCCCTTCATGCTGTCAGCGCGCCGCGCCGAGGCGTTGACGCGTGCGCTGGAGGCCATCCCGCACGTGAAGGTGATCCGCTGGCATACGCGCATGCCCGTCGCCGATCCGCAGAAGGTCTCGCCGGAATTCGTAAGCGCCATCCGGAGTGAATCGAAGGCGGTTTATGTCGCAGTCCATTGCAACCATCCGCGTGAACTGACGCCGGCGGCGCGGGCGGCGTTGGCGGACCTGGCAGAGGGCGGCATCTCGCTGCTCAGCCAGTCTGTGCTTCTCAAGGGCGTCAACGACGACATCGCCACGCTCGCCGACCTGATGTGCGCGCTTTTGGCCTCGCGCGTTCGTCCATATTACCTCCACCATCCGGACCTGGCGCCGGGAACAGCCCACTTCAGAGTGTCGGTTGCGCGCGGACAGGCTCTTGTCCGCGAACTTCGCGATCGCGTTTCCGGGCTGGCTCAGCCGCACTATGTGATCGACATTCCCGGCGGCATCTCAAAGGCGCTGGCCAGCCCTACGGATGTGGAAACGGACGGCAGGCAGGTCCGACTGCGCGGTCGTGACGGCATCTGGCGCGAATACTGAGACATGCGCAGGCGGCCATCCGTTCAGCCGCCGCTATCGAGCAGATCTTTCAGGTAGGCGACGTGCCGGTCAAACGCCTTGCGCCCGGCGCGCGTCAGCGACAGGCGCGTGCGGGGTTTCTTGCCGACGAAGTCCTTCTCGACAGCGACGTAGCCGGCCTTTTCGAGCGCGGAAAGGTGCGTCGCCATGTTGCCGTCAGTGGCGCCCAGCCCCGCTTTGAGCTTGTTGAACTCGAGCAGCTCGCCTGTGGGCAGGGCGTTGAGCGTGGCAGCAATACGCAGCCGCATGGACTGGTGGATGATCTCGTCAGGGCCATCCATCCTCAGGCGCTCCTGAGCCACAGGCCGCCGGCGATCAGCGAGCCGCCGCCGAACAGTCCCATCCACAGCGGATAGTAGTCCTCGATCCAAACGAAGCCCGCCATAATGCCGACTGCGGTCACTAGTCCAATGGCGAACAACCGCCACCCCGCCCAGACGCCCGCGCCCATGTACATGAATGGGAAGACGATCGAGATCACCGCGTTGGTTTCGCGCGAGGTCTCCGGCCGTGTAATGACCACCAAGCAAGCGATGAATGCAAAAACGACGGCCACCGCCATGCCGGACCGACGGCTAACCCGTGCCTCGGCTGCCGACGAGGCAGCTCTCGGCCGCGCTCTCCTCGCCTGAATGACCCCGGTCGCCACGCTGGCGATCACGCCGAATACAAGCGCTGCGCTCCATGTGACATTTGTCTGGTCCGGCAAAAACTGCGTGAGCGTGTTGGCGACGAGCCAGACCAGTCCCCAAATGATGAAATGAGGCGCGCCGTGATGATACCCCTTCAGGGTATTGATGCGGTCGCTTGCGCGGCTGACTTCCTCGAGTGCCGTGACGGCTTCCTCACGCGTAACGGTCAATTGCGTTTCTCCTTCAGTGCGGCGTCGAAAAATGCGACGACCTTCGGCCAATTGTCTTTCCACGCAGCCATGTTCGCTTCGCTCGTGCCGCCTAGCATTGGATTGGCCGGGGCGCGGGCCATTGATGCAGCGCTCTGCGTGGAGGGGTCGCCCATGAAGATGATGTGGCCCGCCTTCTCATAGCTAAGGTGTTGTACCGGAGGCCTGAATCCTTTGGCATGCAGGCGCGCAACCACGCGCTCGCTCATTTCGAAGGACGGCCACAACGCGTCGTCCTTGCCCGAAATCAGAAGGACAGGACCGTTTATCTGCTCGACCGGTATGTTGGTGTCCGGACGCTTTTCGGCATGGTCGAGGACATTCGCGAACATCGGTTTCATTTCAGCGCCCGGTCGGTACGCCAATCCATCGGGCGTCACGAAGGGCAGGGCCTTGCCATCGACGGTCCATGCCGGTCCCATCTTCATCGGGTTGGCGAAGTTGAGACCCTGCCAGACGATACCAGAGGGCGCGAAAGCCACGACCGCCATGATGTCGGCGCGCCGGCTTGCCAGCAGTAGCGCGGCTTCCGATCCGCGGGAGCCGCCGGCCGCACCGATCGCACCGGCATCGATGCCCTGTTGCGCCTCGAGCCAGTCTACGGCCTTCTCAAAGTACTCAAGCGGAATGTTTTCCAGCGTTTTCGGTAGTCCATCAGCGTCGAAATAGGCGAGCGCCAGGACTGCATAGCCATGCCGCGCGAACCCGGCGCCGACGCCGCTTGCTGCTTGGATGCCGCCTTCAGATCCTCCCAGTACGATCAGGGCGGGCACAGGTCCTACGCCCGCCGGTCGGTACAGAATTCCGTTGAGGCCGTTCGCATGGACATCCTCGCGGGTTGCACCCTCCGGCGCGGGCGCGCCACGGAGCGCCGGTTGGTCTCGCGAGGTCGCAGGCATCCCCCCCGGCATCTGCATCAGTTTCGCGTTTGCGATGGTGTCGCCTTCGACGATAATCGACGCGGACTCGAAACTAACAGGCCATTGGGCGTCATTTCCGAAGGCAAAACCTTCAGCAGGCAGGTTCATCTGCATGTCGCCATTCGCGTCGTGGAAGGCCTGAACGGCGTAACGGCCCGGAGCCACGCCTTCGAAGGTCAATGTCGTCGTGCCGGCCGTTGCCTCGACCATGGCGTTGTGTGTCATGCAGGGGCCAGGAAACGGTGCTTTGGGGTCGGCGCACAGCGTCGCGAGCACGTTGCCTTCCGATGACGGGACGTCGCTGATCGCGAGGGTCACTCGGGCGGTCTGCGCGACTGCGGGAAGGCTCAGGGTGGCTGCGAGAACTGCGCACGCAAATGCGTTAAACTGGCGATTCATGCTCGCTCTCCTTATCACGGAGAGCACTTTGTCGCACAAAGTACTTGTTGTCAACCAGCCCCTCTGTGGATGGACTGGCAGCAGGGTCGGTCTGAAAGGTCTGAAAAGCGTTGGCTCATGTTTCTGCAGCATCGATCGGGTCGATTGGGCCCCGGCATGAGCCGGCTCCCCCATCGGTTCGCGCCGTGCGCCAGTTTGTTTCGGTGCCCACGGAGCGATCTGGCAACCCGAATCGTGATGCGAAAACGACAAAGGCCGGCCCAGGGGCCGGCCTCCAACGTTCTGGATGCGAGGCTCACGCCACGCGGCTGTTCCGCTGGCTAGTGCTCTACATTCCGCCAGAGGCGGCGGTAGGACAGGAACACCAGAAGCGCAAGGATCAGCAGGTAAGGGATCACAACGGCGCCCATCTGCTTGCGTGCAACCGCCTTGGGGTCGCCGGCCCATGCGAGGAAAGCCGCCACATCATGCGCCATCTGTTCCTGTGTCGTCGCCGTGCCATCGTCGAACGTGACATCGGCGAACTCGAGCGGCGAGGCCATGGCGAGGAAGCCGCCCGGCGGCTTCTCGCGCGGATCGCCCGCCCAGCTTGAGGTCGTGTCGCCCGCGAAGTAGGCGTTGTAGTGCTGTCCCGGCGCCACGGTGAGGCCCTCGGGCGGTGGCACATAACCCATCAGCAGCGAGTAGACGTAGCCGGCTCCGCCGTGGCGGGCCTTGGTGATGACCGACAGGTCTGGCGGCAGGGCGCCGCCATTGCCCAGCCGGGCCGCGGTATCGTTTGCGAACGGTCCGAGGATGTTGTCGGATGTCTTGGCCGGCATCATCACCATGTCGCCGGAGTCAGGATCGATGGTGGGGATCTGGTTGTTAAAGGTCGCCGCGATCTGCTTGACCACCGGATTGTCGTTCGGGTTGGGGTAGCGCGGATCATAGAATGGCGCGCCAGGCTCGCCGAGGTTACGGAACGACAGCAACTTCATGCCGTGGCAGACCGAGCAGACCTCGGTATAGACCTTGAAGCCGCGCTGCAGCTGGTTCTGGTCGAACGTCCCGAAATAGCCCTCGTGCGGCCAGCCGCCCTTGGGCTCAAGAAGGTGGTGGTCTCCGCCCGATGCGTGGGCTTCCCCTCCGCCTGCTTCCTCGCCATGTCCTTCGCCCGCATCCATCGCCGCAGGCGTGGCTGAGGGTTGGGCTGCTGGCGCTTCAGTGGTCGGCGCTGCGGTCGTGCCCGGAGCTTCAGGGGCCGCAGGCCCTTCGGCTGCCGGGGCCGCAGCGGGTTGTTCAGCCGCGGGTGCGGGCTGCGCGGGTGCAGCGGGCTGCTGGGCCAGCGCGGAGACGCCGAATGCGGCGACTGCAACGGCCGTCAGGCTGGCAAGGGCAAGCTTGGGGAAGCGCATCTGTCTCTCCCTATTCCGCGGCCACGGGAGCAGAAGCGCCCGAAACTGTGGCGGCCGGCGCCGCTTGCTTCTTGCTGCGCACGCTTTCCGCGATGGAGGGGGGGCGTGGTTTCGGCTTCTCGACAAGGCCGAGCACCGGCAGGATCACGAGGAAATACAGGAAGTAGTAGGCCGCCAGGATCTGGGAGAGCCACAGCCATTTGAAGCCTTCCGGCTGGGCGGCAATGCTCGCTCCAGCGGAGGCCGGCAGGTTTGCCGCGAAGGCCACAGCATCGGCATGCGCCGCGAATTGCTGCGAGACCTTGGCCGCGCCATTGGTGTCGACATAGTTCACGACGAGGTTGTTCGACCAGCTGAACACCAGCTTGTCGGGGTCGTTGGCGCCGCAGAAGCCAAGGCCAATCGCGGCGACAACGAACAGCGCGAAGGCCTGCTGCGCCAGCGGGCGATAACGCATCGAGCGCACCTTGGAGGTGTCGAGCCAGGGCACAACGAACAGGATCAGGATCGATCCGAACATCGCGATCACGCCGAGAAGCTTTGCTTCAATCGGGCCGATGTCGAATGTGATCGCACGCAGGATCGCGTAGAATGGCAACAGATACCATTCAGGCACGATGTGCGCTGGCGTTACCAGCGGGTTGGCCTCGATGAAGTTGTCGGCATGGCCGAGCGCATTCGGCGCGTAGAACACGAAGTAGGCAAACAGCAGCAGGAAGACGAGGATCGCAAAGCCGTCCTTCACCGTGTAGTACGGATGGAACGGAACGGTATCCTTCTTCACGTCCTTCACCGACACGCCCGTCGGGTTGTTGTTGCCCGGCACGTGCAGCGCCCAGATATGCAGCACGACGATACCAGCGATCACGAATGGCAGCAGGTAGTGCAGCGAGAAGAAGCGATTGAGCGTGGGATCGCCGATCGCCGGGCCGCCCATCAGGTAGGTTTTCACGGTGTCGCCGACCAGCGGAATGGCGCCGATGAGGTTCGTGATGACCGCCGACCCGTGGAATGACATCTGCCCCCAGGGCAGCACATATCCCATGAACGCCGTCGCCATCATCAGCAGGTAGATGATCACGCCGAGAATCCAGATGACCTCGCGTGGCTGCTTGTATGAGCCATAATAGAGGCCGCGGAACATGTGGATGTAGACGGCGAGGAAGAACATCGAGGCGCCGTTGGCGTGAATGTTCCGGATCAGCCAGCCGTAATCGACGTCACGCATGATGCGCTCGACGGACGCGAAAGCGCCCTCGGTCGTCGCGACGTAGTGCATCGCCAGGACGATGCCGGTGACGATCTGGATCCCGAGGCAGATCGCCAGGATACCGCCGAACGTCCACCAGTAGTTGAGGTTCTTGGGTGTCGGAAAATCCATCAGGTCCGCACCGAAGCGGATGATGGGAAGACGGGTGTCGAGCCACTTCTCGAAGCCGGTCTTGGGTACGTAGGTCGACGGTCCGCTCATGAGCCTCTGCTTTCGACTACAGCGAAATCTTGATCATGGTCGGCGAGATGTATTCGTAGTTGGGGATCGCCAGGTTCTTCGGCGCCGGCCCCTTCCGGATGCGTCCCGACGTATCGTAGTGCGAGCCGTGGCACGGGCAGTACCAGCCGCCGAACTCGCCAACCGTACCCTGCGCCGGTCCGACCGGCACGCAGCCCAGGTGCGTGCAGCTGCCAGATGTCACCAGGAAAGCCGGGTTGTAGGCGCCATCCTGCATCTTCACGAGGCGGGATTCGTCCGTGGCCGGATCGCGCATCGGAACATCGTTGTCTGCCTTTGCGCGGGCGATTTCCGCCGCGGTGCGATGGCGCACGAAGAAAGGCAGCCCGCCAATGCCGACCCGGATTTCGTTGCCTTCGGGAATCTTTGAGAGGTCCACTTCAGCTGCCGATGCAGCCTTGGTGTCTGCCGCAGGGCCGAGTTGCTGCACAAAAGGCCAGGCCACCGCTGCAACCCCGCCCAGGGCGGCTACGCCCGCGGCAATATGGATAAAGTCCCGGCGAGTTTCTCCAGCATGGGCAGCGTCTGTCGTTGCGGCCTTGGATCCGTGTTCCGACACACGAGTCTCCTGTGCTAACCGGGGCGATCGACGCCTTATCACCGCGGCAGGGTTGGCCCCCCACGTGGCGTGGTGTCGCAAGAAAGCCCCCTTGCGTGACGGACCCGTCTAAATTGCGACTCGCGCTCTTTCAACCTGACATCCCTCAGAATCTTGGGGCGAATCTCCGGCTGGCGGCGTGCCTTGGCGTCGCAGTCGACATTATTGAGCCATGCGGCTTCCCGCTGACCGACCGCGCCCTCAAGCGGACGGCCATGGACTATGGGGAAAACGTCGTGGTTTCGCGCCATGCCGGGTGGCAGGCCTTCCGCGAGCAGCAGGTTGCCTCAGGCGCCCGGCTGATCCTTTTCACCACGCGCGGGGCGATGCGGCTCGATGCGTTTGTATTCAAGCCGGACGATGTCCTCCTGTTCGGCAGGGAATCAGCCGGCGTTCCCGAGGAGGTCCACAGCGCGGCTGATGCACGCGTCCTGATTCCACTCGTTTCGGGCGTGCGATCGCTGAACGTGGCAACCAGCGCCGCCATCTCGGTCTGGGAAGCGCTACGCCAGTGCGAAGATCTTCCTCCGCCCTGAAGCACGCACGGCGACCTCCGCCTCGACGACAACGTCATCACATGCCATCGTTCGCAGGGTCGGTGCAGGGGGCATGCAGGCTCATGTCGACTTCGGACCTCCAGCTGAGATTTCATCCCGAGCGTGATCGGTTGCTCGCGGAGGCCCATGCGCGGCCGTCAACGCCGCTCGCTGCCCCTGCGCTTGCGACGCGTATCGTGTCCTTGTCTGGCGAGGGCGGGGCTGAAGGCGACCGCCTCCACATGGCCGCCCTGTGCCGGAAACTTGCGGCGCCCGAGCCCGGAGAGGGCGCGCGCTGGAGCGTTCTGGATGCGGGGGCGTGGTCGCTGCGGTGGGAACGTCACACTGAGGCGTCCACGTGGACAATCTTCCGGCCCGGCGTCGAGCCCGACGTCGCAAACTTCGGGGTCACGGCGCTCGATATCGTGCCGCGCGCGTGGCTGGCCGAACTTCCCGGCGACATTTTGGTCGCGGCGCATGCGGCGATCATCGCGACCCGACCTTCCAGCCTTCCTTTTGCACCCGACGAGACGGTCGCCGCACGCATTGCATTGGGTCCCATCCAGGTGTTCAGCGATTTTCGTGCCGGCCCTGATGCATTCACGCGCTTCGTGCTGGTCGATGGCGGCGCAGGGGAGGCTGTCGTCGGTCGCACGTTGCAGCAGTTGTTCGAGGTCGAAACCTATCGCCTGATGGCGCTGCTCACCTATCCACTCGCGTTGAAGGCTGCAGTCGAGCTCACGCAACTGGAAACCGAGATCGATGCGGCTGCCGCGCAGGTTGTGAACGAAGCGGGGGTTGAGTCAGACCGCACGCTCCTTAACGCGCTTGCGGCGCTCGCCGGGCGCGCCGAGCGGCTCGCGGGCCAGACCAATTTCCGGGTCGCAGCTTCGCGCGCCTACTACGGTCTGGTCGGCGCGCGGATCGCAAGCTGGAACGAGCAGCCGGTCGACGGCCGGCCAACGCTGGGCGAGTTCATGGAAAGGCGACTCGCCCCGGCCATGCGCACTTGCATTTCGGTCGCCGAACGGCAGCAGGGCGCTATCGAACGCATCGCGCGGACCGTGCAGATCCTCAATACGCGGGTCGAGGTCGCCTCGGAAATGGTCAATGTGAGCCTCCTTGCGTCCATGGACAAGCGGTCCAAGACGCAGCTTCGGCTGCAGGAAACCGTCGAGGGACTATCGATCGTCGCTGTCTCCTATTACGCGCTGGCGCTCCTGAAGCTTGCCTTTGATGGGCTGGCCCAGGTCGCCCCGTGGCTGAATCCGTCGATCGCGACGGCGCTGGCTACCCCTGTCGTCCTCTATCTTGTGTGGCGATTCCTGCGTCGGTTGAAAAAGGACGCGCTGAACAGCTGAGAGTCGATAAGTCTTTACCGGCGCATCGCTGCCCCTCTTGCAGGTCGCAGCAATGTTGCGCACGGTCCCGGAGAGATGCGCACCGTATTCCCATTTTCAGCAATTGTCGGCCAGGACGCGATGAAACGCGCGCTCCTCATCGCTGCGGTCGATCCTGGCATCGGCGGCGTGATGGTGTTCGGGGATCGCGGCACGGGCAAGTCCACGGCGGTCCGCGCGCTCGCAGCGCTAATGCCGCAGATGAAGGCCGTGAAGGGGTGTCCATATCACTGCGATCCGGAGGCGGACGCCGGACGCTGCACCCCCGATTGTCCCTCGCGAACCTCCAAGGGCGCGGTAAGGACCGAGCTGAGACAGACCCCTGTGGTCGATCTGCCGCTCGGGGCCACTGAGGACCGGGTGGTGGGCGCACTTGATCTCGAGAGTGCGCTGACACGGGGAGAAAAGCGCTTCGAGCCGGGCCTCCTGGCGAGGGCGCATCGCGGCTTTCTCTACATCGACGAGGTGAACCTGCTCGAAGATCATCTTGTTGATCTTCTTCTGGACGTGGCGGCCTCGGGCGAGAACGTCGTCGAGCGTGAAGGGCTGAGTGTGCGGCATCCAGCGCGCTTTGTGTTGATCGGGACGGGCAATCCCGAAGAAGGCGAATTAAGGCCGCAGCTGCTTGATCGCTTCGGCCTGTCGGTCGATGTGAAGACGCCGACAGTGCTTGCCGATCGCGTCGCCGTCGTGAAACAGCGCGACGCTTTTGATCGCAACCCCGACGTGTTTGTTGAGCAGTGGGCCCAGAAGGATGCAGAGGTTCGCGAACGCATCGTCAAGGCGCGCATCCTCCATGCAAAGCTGTCGGCGCCCGATCAAGTCATTGAGCGCGCGGCGAGCCTCTGCATGAAGATCGGGTCGGATGGCTTGCGGGGTGAGCTGACGCTGATCCGCGCAGCACGGGCCCTGGCCGCAGTCGAAGGCGCCAAGACCGTATCGGTTAGTCACCTCCGGAGTGTGGCGGTTATGGCGTTGCAGCACAGGCTGCGCCGCAATCCGCTGGACGATGTCGGGTCTGCTGCGCGGATTGAGCGCGCGATGGAGGATGTCTTCCCCGCATGAAACCAGGCTCGCCAGCCCCGGTCGATCCCTGGACGGACGCCTTGTCCGCGGCGGGATTGCTTGCGGTGGATCCGGACGGGCTCGGCGGCGCAATTGTCCGCGGCGCGCCGGGGCCCTGCCGTGACGCCTGGCTTGAGGCTCTGTGCGCGATGTTGCCTTCCGCAGCGCCGGTGCGGCGCGCCCCTGCCCATATCGATGACGAGCGCCTTATGGGCGGCCTTGATCTTGGGGCGACCCTGGCGGCGGGGCGGCCGGTCGAATCCCGTGGCCTGCTGAATGATTGCCGGGGCGGCGCGATGATCCTGGCCATGGCGGAACGTTGCTCGCCTTCCGTGGGCGCACGTATCGCGGCTGCAATCGAGTCGGATCAGGGGGCGGGCGATCAGGGACGGCTCCTCGTGATCGCCCTGGAGGAAGGCATCGAACCCGAGGAACGTGCGCCGGACGTTCTGGGGGAGCGTCTCGCCTTCTACCTCGATTTCGACGCCATGAGGTCAAGACCGGGCGCCATTCCAGCGCGCGAAGCTGTCTCTGTCGCGCGCGAGCTTCTGCGCGGGATGAAGGCCACTCCCGACGGTGTGATTGAATCGATTTGTGCAGCGGCGGCGGCGCTTGGCGTTGGCTCCCCGCGCGCAGCCTTGTTCACCTTGCGCGCCGCGCGCGCTGCTGCCGCCCTCTCGGGGCGGGTAGAAATCATGCAGGTGGATCTTGAGCTGGCTGCGCGCCTCGTTCTTGCGCCGCGAGCATCAGTCGCGCCCGAGGAGCAGCCCCCCGATCCAGCGCCGTCAGAACCGGAGGGGGACGATCATGAAGGCAAGGAGACAGAACAGGCGGCGACAGATGCAGTGACTGACCGCATCGTCGAGGCCGTTCAATCGGCGCTCCCCGCCGACTTCCTGACGCGCCTTCGTCCGGATCGCGCTGAAAGAAGGAGCATGGCCCGAACCGGCGGCGCCGGAGCCAGCGCCCGATCAGCGCGACGCGGACGACCGCTGGGTGCACGGCCTGGAACGCTGCGGACGGGTGATCGTCTCGACATGGTCGCAACCCTGCGCGCCGCTGCGCCTTGGCAGCCCCTGCGCAAGCGGGAAGCGCCCGAAGGAGGCAGGGCGCTGGTCCTGGTTCGCAGAAGCGATTTTCGGCTCCGGCGTTTTGTGCAGCGCCTCGAATCCACGACGATCTTTGTGGTCGATGCGTCTGGGTCAACCGCCGCCCAGCGTCTGGCTGAAGCCAAGGGAGCCGTCGAGATCCTGCTGGCCGAGGCCTATGTGACGCGTTCGCGCGTCGCGCTCATCGCGTTTCGCGACAAGGCTGCCGACCTGCTGCTGCCGCCCACGCGTTCCCTGTCCCGGGCAAAGCGTTCGCTCGCGGACCTTCCAGGAGGCGGAACCACGCCGTTGGCCACTGCGATCGATACCGCCTTGTTGCTCGCGCAGGCCGAGCGCGCCAAGGGCCGCACGCCGCTGGTCGTTCTTCTCACCGACGGCCGTGGGAATGTCGCGCGTGATGGCGAGCCCGGCCGGGCCCGCGCCGAACAAGAGGCTCGCGATGCCGCGCGGAACCTCAGGGCAAGTGGATTGTCATCTGTATTCATCGACACCTCGCCGCGTTCGCGGCCCGGCGCGGAAGAACTGGCAGCCGAGATGGATGCCGCCTACGCCCAGCTTCCCTTCGTCAACAGCGGCGCTGTCGCCGGGGTTGTGCGGGCCAACATTCCCTCGCGGCGATGACGCGCGCCCCGGATTGGGCGGTTGAGGGCCGCGACTGGCCAAACCGGGGGGCGAGCCGCTTCGTCGATGCAGGTGGCCTGCGCTGGCATGTCCAGCAACTCGGGGAGGGGCCGGCTCTGGTGCTTCTGCACGGCACAGGCGCCGCGACGCACTCCTGGCGCGATATCGCCCCGCTTCTGGCGCGCTCGCACAGCGTCGTCGCAATGGACTTGCCGGGTCACGGCTTCACGAGCGTGCCTCGAGACGATTCCGGTTTCACCCTTCCAAACGTGGCGCGAAGCCTTGCCGCCTTGCTGGGTGAGCTCGGCATCGTTCCGTTGGCGCTGGTCGGACATTCAGCCGGGGCTGCGATTGCGGTTCGCATGGCGCTCGATGGACTCTCCCCGCCGTGCGGCATTGTCGGACTGAACTCAGCGCTTCTTCCGTTCCCCGGACCGCTCGGGCCACTGGCGCCCTTCCTTGCCCGCACGCTGTTCCACAACCCACTCGCGCTTGGCCTTTTCAATTACCGCGCCGGGCAGCCGGGCGCCATCAATGGCCTTATCCGCAGCACGGGCTCTTCCCTCGATGCGCGCGGACTCGACCTCTACCAGCGACTGTTCCAGAGCAGCAGCCATCTCAAGTCCACAATCGCCCTGATGGCCCACTGGGATCTCGACACACTCAAGCGCCAGCTGCCGCAGCTGCCATCGCCGCTCACCCTCATTGTCGGCGAGACTGATCGCGCTGTGCCGCCAAGCATGACTGACGCAGTGCGCCGGCTGGCGCCTTCCGCCACCATCGTGCGCGCGCAGGGTCTCGGCCATCTTGCGCATGAGGAAGACCCGGAGAAGGTGGCAGGGTTGATCCTGCAGGCGCTTGCTCCTAGTGTCAGCTGATGTTGACGCCGACCCACGTCAAGCACGCAATCATCATCGGGAGCGGCTTTGGCGGGCTCGCTGCCGGGATAAGGCTCGGGGCCAGAGGTTACCGGGTCACCGTGCTTGAGCGCCTCGATGCTGCCGGCGGGCGCGCGTATGTCTATCGCCAGGACGGGTTCACCTTCGATGCCGGGCCGACCATAATCACTGCGCCCTATCTTCTCGAAGAGCTCTGGACGCTGTGCGGCCGACGAATGGCGGATGACATCGATCTTCGCCGAATTGACCCATTCTATAGAATTCGCTTCGACGACGGCACCGTCTTCAGCGCCAGCAGCGATCATGCGGCCATGCGCGCGGAAGTTGCCCGCTTCGAGCCTGGCGATGTTGCAGGATTTGAACGTTTTCTGCGTGACAGCCGGAAAATCTACGAAACAGCTTTCGAGAAGCTCGCCGATCAGCCATTTCACCGCATCGGGACGTTGCTGAAAAGCGCCCCCGATCTCATTAGGCTTGGCGGCTACCGATCGGTCTTCAGCCACGTTTCGCGCTATTTCCGAAACGAGAAGCTCCGGATCGCGTTCAGTTTTCATCCGCTTCTGATCGGTGGCAATCCGCTCTCCACCACAGCCTACTACAGCCTTGTCGGACATCTTGAGCGTACCCACGGGGTACATTTTGCCATGGGCGGCACAGGCGCTCTTGTCGCCGGTCTTGTCGGGTTGATCGAGGCGCAGGGCGGTGTGTTGCGGCTGAATGCCGAAGTCACTCAGATTACGGTTTCTGGCGGGCGTGCGACCGGTGTGCGGCTGGCTTCAGGAGAGCATATCGCCGCGGACGTCATTGTTTCGAACGCCGATGTGGGGTGGACCTACACCAAGCTGCTTTCGGAGTACAAGCGCCGCCGTTGGACAGACCGGGCGTTCGCCAGCAAGCGCTTCTCAATGAGTCTTCTTGTCTGGTATTTTGGAACCAACCGCAGGTACGAGGATGTCTATCACCACACGATGGTGCTGGGTCCGCGCTATGAAGGACTTCTGCGGGACATCTTCTACCGCAAGATCCTTGCGAGAGACCTGAGCCTCTACCTGCACAGGCCAACCGCAAATGATCCATCGCTTGCCCCGGCTGGTTGCGATGCCTTCTATGTCCTTGCTCCTGTCCCTCACCTGGGCAGCGGCACAGATTGGGGCGATGAAGGGGAACGGTGTCGTACGATGATTGAGGCGCGACTCGAAGAGACGCTTCTCCCAGGGCTTGGGAAAAGTATCGTGACCTCCCGCATGCTCACGCCGCAGGACTTTCGCGATCGTCTGTTGTCGCTCAATGGCAGCGCTTTCTCGCTGGAGCCACGCCTTTTCCAGAGCGC
>Ga0172373_10001022_pt1 | contig 45393 bp, 46 predicted proteins | sample Lak10m_2_FD_114546 | JGI IMG/M metagenome (GOLD analysis project Ga0172373, IMG submission 114546) | Freshwater microbial communities from Kabuno Bay, South-Kivu, Congo - kab_092012_10m | ecosystem: Environmental > Aquatic > Freshwater > Lake | place: Democratic Republic of the Congo... | reverse complement strand
GTATAGTCTGCAATGGCATCAGTAAATTTCGTTGAATTATAAAATAGGTCGGCTCTTAAACTATACCATACACTAGACTGTGGATAGTTAATTATTTTTGTAGTAACTTTAGATAGAGCTAGTGGAAAATTTTTTTCTGCATATTCTAAAAACATGTCATAATAATTTTCATCATTGTTCAATACAAAAGAATCAAAAATGTCATTAATAGCTTCGTCATACTTTTTAAGTTCGTAAAATAGTTGAGCCCTGTAATATTTTCCTCCAGAATAATTTGGAGACATTAAAATTAATTGTGTGAGAATTTTTTCTGCTTCAGTATATCGTTTTTGTGCTAGATAATTTCTTCCTAAACCTGCCCACACCATTACCTCAGATTCATCTATCAGTTTTGCTTTTTTGTAATCTTCTTCAGCTTTTGCATATTCTTTCAACTGATAATATAACTGAGCTCTGTCTGTGTAAGCTGATATCTTTTTTGGAGAAAGTTTAATGGCTTTGCTGTATGATTCTAAAGCTTTGTCATATTGCTCAATTTTTTTATAGATGTCACCCTTTATTCCATAAGCTGGTGATATCCAGTTTTTTTCTTTTGATGTTAAATTATTGATTGATTTATTAATGTTAGAAATTGCTAAATCATTTTGATCTAAATAATGATGAATTAGTGCACAGTAATAATATGAAAACCCAGATTTCGGATTATCTTTGATGTCTCTGTTAAAATAATCCAGCGCTTTTTCGAAATTACTTTCATCGTAAGCTTTTACACCTTCCTCATAATTGTAGGTCTGGGCATTAATTAATGTTGCAAAAGTAATTCCAAAAAATATGATAATGGTTTTCATTTGTTTTTATTTAAGTATAAAAAATTCCAGATTTTTAATTGTGCTTTGGGTCCGTTGTATTTTCTATTTGTTTTACTACATTACTTGGTATCGCATTCGCATAGATTATAGACATTATACCTAGGTCAAATCTAATTTTATTCAAAATCTTTCAATAATCTCCGCAAGCTTGTTATTGAGGTAGGGTTTGTTTTTAATATTTAGTTTTAGAAAATGTGTTTTTTAAAACATTCCGTGTTTTTTTAGTCGTTTACTTTTTTATTTTTTGCTTCGTGTATCTTTTTCACATTACCTCCGTTATAATTTTAAATCATCCACCCACCTAAATCTAAGCCTTATGAAAAACACTTTTCAAAAAACAAGTTTTTTAGTCATTTTGTGTATGGCTTTTTCTTTAAGCGTAAAAGCACAACTCATTGATGTAAACGGAAGTTATAAATGTTCTTTTGTGAGTTATTGCAATAAAGAAAAGCCTGATGATAATTATAAAAAAGAAGCTTCGTATAACATTTTAATTCATTATGATGAAACGAAAGCAACAAAAGGATATATCGTTATTCAAAATGCTGATGCTCCTGAAAAAATGGACATTCATTTAATTAATAGTAAAATGATTGAAATGCCTCCTTTTAGTTTTTGTACTGCTAATTATTTTTTTACCACTTATTTAAGCAACGATAAAGAGGCTTTGTTTGAGGTGGTTATTTATTTTGACAAAGAAAACGATATTAATTTGATGATAAATGAAGGCGAACAGTCTATTGCGTTTAAAGATCTAGTAAAGGTTTCCAAATAATTATACATCCTTATTTATTTTTTATGACTCAGAAAGATATAGTTTTGGAGAGTATTAAACAGATGGATATGGGCCGTCTTCAGCTTGTTTTAGATCATCGGTACACATACTTTGGCGCCACTAAAGAGGTGTTTTTAAAAAAGTTGAATGTCATATTTCAAACTTGTCAAAAAAAAGGCGATACCATATTTGAACAACATAAAACTCATTGCCCATGCAAGTTATGTAATGTTCCTAATCTAATTACTTTTACGTTTGTCGGAAACGTGAGCCGTGGTTATATGAAATTGGTATTTGTGTTAAAGCAAGAGCGAATTATTAATATTTATACATGTAATAATATGTATGAAAAGAACGATATCTTTTACTACTACGAGCTTGAATTTGAAAATGGAACACCCGACACGCATGAGTATTATAGCATTCGTGTGGCATCCGACGAAAAAGCTAATTTTATTTCGACCCCATATTACCAATATTACATTGCAAAGTGCGACCGGGCCTGTGCTCAACTAAATGTTTACCGTAACCAAATTATACCGGTTGAGGTTATATTTGATTGGGTAAATAAACATCAGAAAGTAGTCAACTATTTTTTTGATGCTTCAAGAGATGAAGAACTGAAATATTTGGTTTTATTTTTTAGGAATCTGTCAGATGAACTTAAATTTAGAGAGGTTGCCCGTCAGGCAATGGATGCCATGACATTTAATCCTGAGAAAGACAAAGAAGAATTGATAAATTGGCTCATTGTTTATGAAAAAATTGGAAGAGAAGAATTGGTGTTATTATCATTACGAAATTATGAATATGTAAACGATGATATTCTTATTCATACCGATGGGTATTTGAGTTTTTTGTTGAGTAACAAAGAAGCCGGAGCATTATTTACATTTCTAGATGTATTTAATAACTATTACTGGAAATTATTGGAAGATTTTAAGAATGCTTATCCTCATTTGAAACTTAAAAGAGAGGAAGAAAATCTAGCAACCTATTATTTTCACTCAAAATTTACGGTGTTTTAAAACGTTATGATTCATAGCGCTAAAAAATCAAATTCAAACCACTGCTTTTTATAAACGATTCTAATTGTGTAACATCATGACTGTAAACATAAGCTACCGGATGCAAGGCTTTTATAATTCGAGGGCCATGACCAATGGTAGGCTCTAATTGTTTAGCATCACTGCCCCATAATAGCCATGTGATATTAGGGTTTTTACCAATTTCGGCTACCAATGCAGTGGTAAAAGAATGCCACACATCCCGATGAGAATTTGGTTTCCCTATTTCGCAACTCAAACTTTTGTTAAGAAAAAATACCCCGTAATTTTTTTCTAACACTTCAAATAGTTCGTTGGGTTTAAAAAAGTCCCATTCACCTTTTTCGATGGCTTCTGAAATTTGCTGAACTGAGGCAATGTGGCCATGTGCATGGTAATAAAAACTTTGTAATATGGCTTTGAGCGAAGCATTTACCTGATTCCAATCAGTAGCTTTAACTTCAAAGCTTCGTCCGGTTGCTACCCCTGGTTGCGGGTAAGGGTCTTGGCCTACAATGATGGTTTTTATTTTGTTTTTGGGTAACGTAAAAATAGTGAATAGCTTATGAGCAGATGGTGTGTAATGGTTACCAATCGCAGTTTCTATGTGTTGGAGTACAGGAAGTTGTGTTTCAAAAAAATGCCTCCATGTGTGATTAACATGAATGGGTTCGTTTTTAAAAGTAAATTCGAAATACTCTGTAAGCATCATGGTATGGGTTTAGTTATTTTTAGTTGCCTTTTTATCATTTATTTGGCCTTTCAAAATTACCCATTCACATCAAATAATGTAGTTTACGCAAGGTTGTTGTAATATGTTAGAAGAAAATTATTTATCAAGTTTTTAATTTATAATTTATTTTAAAAGTATTATTCACAAAACTCCTTTTTAATTTCTTTTGCTCTTAGGTTTTGAAAATCTATTTGGTCAATCCAGTAGTTAAAACGTTGGCTGTTTAGGCGTTTGGCTTTTTTTAAATAACCAGCCCATTCATCTTTAGGGAGGGTTCCCTCAAAACCATATGATTGCAAGTAAGTAAAAAGTAAATCTTCGTTTTGGCTCCCTTTTTTCAAATAAGGTAATAGCAACTCCAATGTCCAATCAAATCTCGAATAAAAATTAAATAATAATCCTAAGCCCACAGCCTCGGGTTCTGTAATGTCCGCTTTTGGGTAATATTTTTTTACGTTGAGCAAATGCTTGTTAATCTTATCATATTGGTGTAATTCCCAATGTCGGTATAAGGATAGTACGCTGTAGTTGAGCCACATATGATTTACCAAAGCACTGTCACTTTGGTTTTTTGCCATTTTATAGGCTTTATTCATTTTGTATTCCAATTGGTTTATAGGAATAATGGTGTCGGCATAATAGCACAAATGGTTTAGCGCCAATAAACAAAAATTGAATTGAAGAGGCATGTAGGTCGAATCAATCCGAATGGCTTTAAGAGCCGTGTCTCTGGCACTGTAAAAATAATTTTCATCTGTATTAGTAAGATGTAAGGCCAGGTAATTAGTCCACATTGGTAAAAATCGTTTTTTATAAGGCAGATTCACGTTGAGTATCTCGGGTCTGCTAAACTGGTATTTAAATGCCGATTCGAGTAATCGGTTTTGAGCCCTGAAAGCTTTTACCGAATCTTGTTTTAATACCGCATGCTGATAGGCTGCCAAAATAAGCTCAGGGCTGGATGTATTGTTTACCTCTGTTACAATTTCCAGTTCAAGGTTTGATATTCTGGATGCTTTTAAAATATAGTCCATCGAGTCGAGCAGTGTTTTGCGTTTAAGATGCTCTTTGATAGCGGGTTTACTCAACTTTTGAAGGTATGCAAAGGGAGTTTTTTGAATACTCCTAAAGAAATCGTCCCAATTTTCTTTCACCTCTAATTCAATTTTAATTTGTTTTTTGGTTATAGAGGAGAGTAATAGTTTTAACTCCTGAGCACGTTTTTCTTGTAACTTAACGTTGTTTTCTTCGCTACCTTCTACCGAGCTATAGGTTTTAATGTTTACCTGTTTCATGGCAGGTTCATAGATGGCGAGTTTTTTCAAAAGTTCATTTTTGTTTTCTGCCGTAATGCTTGTTTCATTTCTTTTGAAGGGAATAAATAATTTTATTTTTGTATCAATGGCACCGGGTATAATATCCAGATGTTCCTGATAAATCCATTTAGGCCAAAGATGTAATAACCCAAAATTTTCGTTTGGCGGACTATATGTAATTCCATAGTCGCAAGAATAACCGTTTTTTACATACCCTATATTAATGGCATAGTTTTGATTTTTAAAATACTCAGGTATTTGGCTCAAAGGGGCAAACAAATTGATGTTATCTTTTGCTTGATTTTTTGCATATATCTCCGAAAATAAAACAGGTTTTAGCATGGTACCGTCATATATTTTAGAGCCATGAATGAGGTTATTATTATCGCAACCAAACTGATTTCTGAGTACAATATCCAGGTATAAGGCATCTTTAGCGCCTGAAAAAAAGTTTTTTAGTGCTTGTAAATTTTCTGATTTAATGTAAATCATTCCATTGTGATTTTGTAATAATAAAGTCTGTTTGGCATTATATGCGGCATCGCTTTTCATGCAGTCGCATACAGATGGGTTATTTGGTAAAATACCATAATCAGTATCTTTTATGGCTTTGTCTTTAACTACAACGTATGGTTTTTGAGCAAATACTTGAGTGGCATACAAAACACTGTCGCCTGATAAATGAAAGCCCATACCATACACATCATGCGATTTATCGGCCATTATTTTACCTTGTTCTGACTGTTGCCAATTATGAAATAAGGCATTGGCGGCATCTATATAGGTAAATATAGGATTGCTGTTTTTTAAGTTTTTAGAAGAAGGTAGTTTTTTGAGGTAAATGGCTGTGCAGTTTTCGGCTATCCCATCGTGAGTGCCTTTGTAAAAGGCAACTCGTTTGTTGGTGGTTTCTTTTCCCTTTGTAGGTTGACTGTGCGTTATCTTTTTTTGCATGCGCATGAAAGTAGCTTGGTCTTGTGCAGCAAGGCGTAAGATTGCATCTCGTTGAATAGTTCCAACTTTTTGTTCTTGTCGCCAGGTATTTAATTTTTTCATAAATAACTCTTCGAGTAAAATGGTGTTAATTTTAACCAAGTTAATCTCTGAATCAGCTGTTTGGCTGAACGACCGTATGAAGGTAGCCGTGATAATCATCAGGCACCACGCTATAAGTTTCATATGCAGATATTTATTGTTTTTTAGTTGTCATTCTTGCCCTGAGTTTATCGAAGGGTGGTATACGCCATGTATCTTTATTTGTGTTTGTGAGCAAGGCACATAGCTATTTCATAATTTTAATTATTTAATAGTTATCGAAATCGGGTTAAATGCGATGGGTTTATTATTCGAATCTAGGCCGGCAATATTTTCGAAATAAACAATTTGACCTGATTTTAATTGTTGTAATAATTTTTTTAATTCGTCGCTGTAGTTACCGTTTGTAAAGTTTAGTTGAGAAATACCCGTAGAGGTAAGTGTGGTAAATGTGTAACCTGTAACTTGATATTTTTTTTGTAGGTTGGAGCCTTTGATGTTTAACCCATTATGTTGAAGTAATTCTTCTTTAGAGACGAGCATTTCAGACTGTGTAGGCACATTACCAATAAATAAACTATAGGTCTCAATGGCGTCAATACTTTTTGATGAGGTATTAACAGTATCCATTATTTTTATGGTATTGCTTTTAGGTTGTGTAGTTTGATAATAAACCAATACATATACCAAACCGGCTATCGAAGAAACTGCTATTGTGGGGAGAAAAACTTGTTTCCAAAAATTGAATTTAAGATGGTTGGCCCTGGTTAATACTTTATTAAAATCCATGCCTTTTTGCACGTCTTCCTCCGAAAGCTCAGGTCTGTTTTCTATCATATTATATTTTTTCATGAGAATAGTTTGTTTTATTTTTTTCTAATTCCTAGTATCAGTTGGTTAACCGATTTTAGCATATATAATTTTTAATTTATCTATGGCTCTATAGGTTCTTACTTTTGCATTATTTTCGGTTATTCCAATTATTTCAGCCATTTCCGAAAAAGGTCGCTCTTCAAAAAAACGCAATTCAATTAAGAGCATTTCAGCTTCTGATAAATAATGAAGTGCTTTTTTTAAAACGGTTTTTAATTCGTGTTTATGAGTTCCACTTTCTTCGGCAATAGATGCCATGCCTTTTTCATCAATGCTTACCGATCTTCTTTTTTTCGAATCCCTGTAAAACTCATTGATTTCATTAATGGCTATTCGGTATAACCAGCTTGAAAAAGGGAATCCATAATCTGTATAGGTCTTAATTTTAGATAAAGCTTTGGCAAATACAATAGAAGTTACTTCTCGGCAATCGTCAAGGTTTTCTATGCGTTTATATATAAAATTTAAAAGTTGCTTGTAATACTTTTTATAGATGGGCTCAAAGCACTGAGGATTGTGCTTTGAAGCTTCAATTTGTGCATGTTCTTGTTCTCGGTCACTAAGCATATCGTTCGCTTTTTAGTTGTTCTTATTTATACAACGGAACAATATGTGAAAAGATACAGAATGAAAAAAATATTTTTTTTAATTCATAAAAAACTCCACACAAAGTGGAGGATTAGTTTTCAAATTTTTGTATTGAGAATAGTTTAAAAATCTTTTTCGATACAATTTTTTCAAGGACATGAAAAAAAATACTCAACGCAACAACGGTCTGTTCGGGTGAAAATTCTGTTTTTTTGAATTTTTGTATCGAGATAGTAATGTGGGTTTGAGTAAAAAAGCTGCTACGCTGCTAATTTTTTATAGAGCAAGCGTTTTGCAATTGGTAAAAAAGTTTCTTCATTGGGAAGTTCGGTTTTTGCCTTAAACACATAAACGGCTGGATTAGGTAATTCCGGATTAGAGTGAATAATGTCTAGTTTTAGTTTGTCTAAATGATTAGATAAGGATAACGTATAAGTTGAAAAGTATTGAGTGTTTAATCCGTAAACGTCTTGCTGCAACAGCTTCACTTTCGAAAAACTGTAATTGTAAACAATGACTTGTTTTGATTGAAATGGAAATAAAATAAAATAACCTTCTGTTTTGTAAATGGGTAATATGCCTATATGGTCGGATAAAATATGTTGTTCGGCAAAGTCAAATATATTTTTGCCAATCCCTAATTCGTTTTTAAACAATGGTTCGGTAAAATCTATAATTTGTTTTAATTCATTTAATGATTCGTCATCTATCACCGATTTATATTGTAGCTTAAAATTAGTGAAATCTATTCCTTTTAAAGTTTTCTTAAATTTGTTTTCGAGATTGGTTGTGTTGTTTTTTAAGGTGATTAAATTTTGATAATGTGAAATTAATTCTGCAAAATCAGGGTATAATTTTTGTTCTTTAAAATGCTTTTTTACATCTTGTAAATAAGCCAAAACCATATATTTTTTATACTCGAAGTCCATTAAATCTTCGGTTAACCAATTTTCTGAAAGTGTTGCCATATTTTTTTTACGTTAATGGACTTGAATAAGTTGCGTGTACCAAAATAAAAAGGGAAACAAATACCAAATTTGTTTCCCTTTTTTATAAGTATTAAATCGAAAAATTAGGCTTTTTTCAAAAATTCCGTTCTCAATACAATTCCACTGCCATTAATTCTGCAATCCACTTCATCCGGGTCGTCAGTTAATTTTATTTTTTTTACCACAGTTCCTCTTTTTAAAACGAGCGATGAACCTTTTACTTTTAAGTCCTTAATCAACGTTACACTATCGCCATCGTTCAATAGAGCACCGTTACTGTCTTTTACTTCCATGTTGTTTTTATATTGTTATTTACAAAGATAAATTTTTAAGGATTTGTTTTTTCATTAAAGCGCAGGGTTTTGTAATTTAGAATGGATTTAGTTAGGGCTTTTTATAATAACCATACGATTTAAATTCATATAATTAAGAATTATTTTAAATCAAATAAATTGTTTACCCCAATATAACGGCTAACATTAAATCCTTCGGCATAGTCGCACTGAATGGCTCTTCCAAAAATGCGAGATTTGGCTTTTACGGATTCAATAAAACTTTGTCCCGAAATGGGGGTTTCCGGCTCATTTGAATTTGGATTGTAAAATTGAGATGAGTATGCCATGATGGATTCCATTTTTTTATCTATAAATGGTGTAATATCTACCACAAAATCAGGTTCAGTAAAGTTATCTTGTATGTAATGGTAAACCGATTTTGGTCGCCAAGCAATTTGATTGTTTGTTTTATAAAATGTTTCAATTTTTGATAATCCACTGTAAAAACAAGCATCCGAACATAATTTAGCTGCGCGCCCATGATCAGGGTGTCTGTCGGAGATTGCATTACATAAAACAATTTCCGGCTGATATTTTCGTATTACTTGAATAATAGGTAATAAACTAGATTTATTATTTTCGAAAAATCCATCAGCTAAATCTAATTGTTCTCGCACACTCACTCCTAGTATTTCGGCAGCTTTTGTTGCCTCTTTTGTTCTTAGTAAAGCATTACCTCGGGTTCCTAATTCTCCTTTTGTTAAATCCAGAATGCCAACAGTTTTTCCTAAAGCAATGTGTCTTAAAATAGTACCAGATGCCGACAGTTCAACATCATCAGGATGAACACCTATTGCTAAGATATCTAATTTCATAGCTTGAGCTTAAATTTAATAGACATAAAGAGTTTTGTCATAATTGTTTAAAGTTAATTTAAATTTTTGGTATTCATAACATGATTTTTCATCAATTCATTACAGATAGAATTATCAAACCTAAAGGGGAAAATTTGTTTAATTAGAGAGAATTTAAATAATTTTAAACACAATAACAACTTATTTTATCCGTTATAAGTACGTTGTATATTTATATAATTTGTTTTGCCTATGCATAAAATTTCTACTCTTGTTTCTTTATCACTCAACCAAACGTCTATTAAGTTAAAGGATACATTGCTTTTAGACATCTGTACTCCATCAGATTCGACAATACAAAATATTTTGAATTATTCTAAAGCCCTTTCGGTCAAAAAAACTAAAACACTTGGCTTTATTGAACTAATGTCATCCTAATTTTTTGTCCTTCTCGTATAATTTGTTATGGTGTATGCGATGGCCATGTAAATAATACTTATTTAATAAAATTTGTGCAATTGCGATATTCCTTTATTTTTGTGACTTACATTATTTAACTACGATGGCTCAATTTGAATTAACAATGCCCAAAATGGGAGAAAGCGTTGCAGAAGCAACCATCATAAAATGGACTAAAAATGAAGGAGACTTCATAAAAATTGATGAAACCGTGTTGGAAATAGCAACCGACAAGGTTGATTCAGAAATTCCTTCCCCTTTCGAAGGAAAATTAGTTAAGAAGCTATTTAATGAAAATGATGTAGTGCAGGTAGGATCAGTAGTTGCTATTATATCATCAGATTCAGCAGCAGAAGTTGAAACAGTAGCTCCTGCTATTATTACTCCAAAGCAATCGGAAGAGGTAGCGTCTGTAACTACTGTAAATCAGTCTGTTTCACCTAAGGTGGTAAATTCAGACAGATTTTATTCCCCTTTAGTAAAAAGTATTGCTAAAGAAGAGGGTATTTCTATGGTTGAGTTGGATTCAATAAAAGGAACCGGTCAGGATGGAAGAGTTACTAAAGCCGATATCTTAGCGTATTTGCCTAACAGAAATAATGTAATTTCTCAATCAGCAACCCAAGATGTTAAAAAGGATAATTTAAGTGTTCCTGTAGCAGAAAAAAACACTTCATCTAATAATCAAGCTAAATCAACCATTGGAGTTCCTGACCATACCGTGTTGGTTCAACGTCCGGCAGTGTCTGTTAATGGTGGTGATGAGATTATCGAAATGGATAGAATGCGTAAAATTATTGCCGATAATATGGTGATGAGTAAACACGTATCTCCTCATGTTACCTCTTTTGTAGAAGCCGACGTAACTAATATTGTACAATGGAGAGATAGAATTAAGAAAGATTTTGAAAAACGAGAAGGTGAAAAAATCACTTTCACACCTTTGTTTATCGAGTGTGTAGCGAAAGCAATAAAAGACTTTCCTATGATTAACGTATCAGTTGATCAAACAGGTTCAAAAATTATTAAGCGTAAGAATATTAACATAGGTATGGCCACCGCTTTACCAACAGGAAATTTGATTGTATCGGTTATTAAAAATGCAGATCAAAAAAATTTAATAGGAATTACTAAAGATGTGAATGATTTGGCGACGAGAGCTCGCGCCAATAAATTAAATCCAGATGAAATTCAGGGAGGTACTTTCACCTTAACCAATGTTGGAGGATTTGGTAATGTAATGGGAACTCCTATTATATTGCAACCTCAGGTAGCCATTTTAGCAGTTGGTACCATCAAAAAGAAACCGGCTGTCATCGAAACTCCCCAAGGAGATGTTATTGGTATAAGACACTTTATGTTTTTATCTCTATCTTATGATCATCGGGTTGTAGATGGATCACTAGGCGGTTCTTTTTTAAGGAAAGTGGCAGATTATATGGAGCAGTGGGACATTACAAGAAACTCCTAAAAAAGTGACATTTTAATTAATCGTTAAAATCCCGCTATAAGCGGGATTTTTTGTTATAGGTCTAATTGTTAATTCAAATATTATATTATTTTTGTTCTCTTTACACAATTTCAATGAAGAGGTATTGTTTATTAATTACTATCTTATTAATTGGCATCAATTTTTTGAAGGCACAATTACCTAATGGAAATTACTCAGATTATTTTAGGGAAGGAAATTTCTTGATGGGAGAGGAAAATTATGATATGGCTCTTAAAAATTATTTGGAAGCCTACAAAATTGATTCTACTTCGGCTAATATTAATTATAAAATTGGGGTTTGTTATTTAAATTCTTCTTTACACAAAGAAATGGCTGAACCTTATTTAGCTAAATCGTTAAAAAATATTTCAAAAAATTATAACCCTGATGAGGTAGCTGAACAAGCTGCTTCTCCTTTGGCTGTAATGTATTATGCAAAAGCTCTTCACATTAATTATAAGTTTGATGAGGCATTAACACAGTATAACTTTTTTGAAAATTTGTATGCAAAGAAAAAAGAAACGAAGGAGGAGGTTGTCTACTTTAAGTCACAAACAATATATGCTAAAGAAGTAGTTTCTAAGCCTGTAACTATGGTTATGGAAAGTATGGGAGATAGCATAAATAGTTCTTTCCCTGACTACAGTCCGGTTTTAAGTCCTGATGAATCGATGTTGATATACACTACAAGAAGAAATACTAGTACAGGTGGCGAAAAAACAGTTGACGGACAGTATTATGAGGACATTGTAGTGTCTTATAAAAATGAAAGCGGGAAATGGTCAGCACCAAAATCGATTTCAGAATTAATAAATACGAGTGGACATGAGGGGTCTGTTAATTTGTCTGCAGACGGACAAACATTAATTCTTTTCAAAGATGATGGCGCAAACGGGAATGTATATTTTAGTTCATGGAATGGAAAAGAGTGGGGATTTATACAAAGTTTTGGCTCGGATGTAAATACAAAATATTGGGAATCTCATGCATGTTTGACAGCTGATAAAAATACCTTGTATTTTGTGTCCGATAGACCGGGAGGATATGGAGGAAGAGATATTTATCGTTGTGTTAAACTTCCTAATGGCGCTTGGAGTAAGGCTCAGAATGTTGGTCCGACTATTAATACAAAATACGATGAGGACGGATCTTTTATGCATCCTGATGGTATAACGATGATTTTTGCTTCAAAAGGTCATAAATCTATGGGAGGATTTGATTTATTTACCACAAAGTTGGGCGAGGATAATCGTTTTTCTGAACCACAAGGAATGCCTTATCCCATTAATACAACCGATGACGATGTGTTTTTTGTATTATCTCCTGATGGTAAGCGAGGTTATTTATCTTCTGAAAATGGAAAGGGAGGTTTGGGAGAAAAAGACATTTATAAAGTTATTTTAGCCGAAGCTGACGAGAAGCCTTTAGCCCTATATAAAGGTAAAATTATGGAGGTAAAACATAAGCATCGTTTTGCATTTAAACAAATTCCTGTTGAGACCTCTTTATTGAGTGAAGCTGATGAATTTGATGTTCGAATGAATAACAAAGAAGCATTAACTAAAAAGAAACCTCTGATTCTTGACGGATTCGTGCATTTCAGTCAAGATAATCAACCGGCAAAGTCATTAAAACTAATTTTATTAGATAGCTTGGAAAATAAATTAGATTCTGTTGTAACTGACAAGAATGGTTATTTTAAATTCAATTCTAAATTTGCTTCGTCAGATGCAGTAAAGAATTATTTCATAGATGCGGAAGACACAGATGGCGTGTTATTACAAAAAAACAAATATCATTTAGTTAAAAATGAGAAGATAGTTACTGTTAGTGAGGCATTGGATAACTCAAAATCAGATAATGATTTGGAGGTAGTAGTTAATAATAAAGAAACGGGTCAATTGATAGGAATATATAGGCCTAAGCCAAATGGGGAATTTGCGGCGATTTTAGATCCAAGTAAAAATTATAATTTTTCATACAAAACCAATGGTCGCGAATATTATAACGAAGATGTATTTGTTCCAAATGAACATAAATTCCTCGAGTTTTCGATGGAACCTGTCGTTTTATTACCAAGTGGCAAAATGAAGCCAAAAGGACATGCTTTAAATACAATTGTATTAAACAACAGAAAAGATCAGGCTCCTGTACCTAACGCAAAGGTTACTTTATTAATATTAGGAGAAAAAGATATTCACTTCGAAGTAGATGGTAATGGTGTTAAAGAAGGTTACCCTTTGGCTAATAACGAACTATATACAATTTTAGCGGAGTTTAATGGAAAAAAATCTCCTGTTAGTTCCTTTAATACAGTTGGTATAAAGGGAAGTAAAACATTCACTCAATTATTATACTTAGACGATGAGCCTGTTTTTACTAAAACAACAAAAAATGTTGTAGATGGTGAAACATATCATCCGGAAGTAGCGTGTGGCTCCCCTGTAAATTATAAATATAATTTCGAATATAATGCCAATGAAGTAGAAGATGCAAAAGATTGGAATGTGTTAATTGATGGCATTGTCAGTAAAACTAAACAATGTAATCCTGTTGTAAAAATTATGTCAAGCGCCTCTCATGTTCCTACTCAAAAATTCCCTAACAATCAAGTTTTGGCTTCTACCAGAGCGGATAATATGGAGGAAAAAATGAAAGCAGCTGTAAATGCGAGAGGAGGAGATGCTAAAAAAATTATATTTACAAAAGTTTCTGCGGTGAGGGGTCCTCAATATGAATTTGATAAAGACAATACAGATAAATATGCACCTTATCAGTACGTGCATGTCATAGCACGCTAATTGATTAAAGTTACCAAAAAATACCGAACTTTTTGAGTTCGGTATTTTTGTTTTAGTACCTTTGTTAACTATGCAAAATGAATGGTTTTCTTCTTGGTTTGATACGCCCTATTATCACATGCTATACAAAAATAGAGACACAAGAGAGGCCTGTGTTTTTATAGATCATCTAACTCAATTTTTACAGTTAAATGCACATGCTAAATGTTGGGATTTATGCTGCGGAAAAGGAAGGCACAGTATTTATCTGAATAAAAAAGGTTACTGTGTTGATGGAACAGATTTATCATCTCAAAGTATTAAAGAAGCTAATAAGTATTCAAATGAAACACTTCGATTTTACGAACACGATATGAGAAATACGTTTCGAGAGAATCATTTTGATGCTGTGGTAAATTTGTTTACGAGTTTTGGTTATTTTGATAATAAGGAGGACGACCTAAAAGTTTTTTCATCAGTACAAAAATCATTAAAAAATGATGGATTGTTTATTGTTGACTTTTTGAATTCTGTATATGTACATCGATCTTTAATAGAAAGTGATATGAAAGAAATAGATGGAATTAAATTTCATATTACCAAAACGATTCAAAATAATAAGGTTGTCAAAAAAATTAAATTCTCTGACAACGGAAAAGATTTTCTGTTTGAAGAGAGAGTGCATTTATACGACAAAATCTATTTTGAAACACTAGCAAAACAATCAGGATTAAAATTAACCCATACATTTGGTAATTACCAATTGGAAAATTTTGATGAGAGTGTTTCTCCACGTTTAATTCTTGTGTTCAAAAAAACGAATCATTTATGAGTCTTTGGCTTTTAACATTTTGGCTGTCTCTTCCGGTTTTAGGAACAGGATTGGCTTTTTTATCATTAAAAATACAGGCAAAAAATTTAAGATTTTTACTGGCTTTTAGTGCGGCATATTTATTCGCCATTTCGGTAACTCACTTGTTGCCGGAATGCTATGAAAATAGTGATTATAAATTGATAGGCTTGTTTATTCTTGTTGGTTTTTTTATACAAATCCTGATAGAATATTTTAGTGCAGGTATTGAACATGGGCATGTTCATGCTCATTCTGATTCTTGCAAAAAACATTTGCCTTATGGCATGATAACAGGTTTATATTTACATTCTTTACTTGAAGGACTTCCTATTTATCATAGCGGAATTATCGAAACACATACTCAAGCGGTATTATCAACTCAACAATCTTTAGTATTTGGTATAGCTATTCATAATATACCGATTGCTATAGCTTTTGTAACACTATTGATAGAACATAAAACCACTAAATTAAAAACTGTTTTATTATTAATAGGCTTTTCATTCATGGCTCCAATGGGGTGTATAATTAGTTATGTTTTAAATTCAATAGGGATTCAAAATTATGAAGGATTTTTGAAATTATCATTTGCATTAGTTATCGGTATTTTTTTGCACATATCCACGGCTATTATGTTTGAAACAGGAGAAAATCATCGTTATAATTTAGCAAAAATTATTTCCATGATTGCCGGTGTCTGCATGGCTTCTTTAATTAGCTAATTAAAAATGACAATTTAAATACTACATTCACACAGATTAAAAGTAACATGTTTACACAAGCATCTATCGTGTATCCAATAGATAATGACAACACTTTATTTGTGGATGTAATTGTTCCTTTGTCGGTAGCTAATAAATTTACTTATCGAATTCCTAAGGAATTGAATCAATCTATATCTCTCGGAAAACGTGTAATCGTTCAGTTTGGGAAAACTAAATTTTATACTGCCATCATTTGTTCTATTCATTCTAATCCTCCAAAAGACTATGAAGCTAAGTACATAGAGTCTGTTTTGGATGATGAACCGATAATTACATCTTCACAACTTAAATTATGGGATTGGATTTCGCACTATTATTTGTGCAATCCGGGAGATGTTATGAATGCAGCACTGCCAAGTGGGTTAAAATTAAGCAGCTCGTCTCATATAACGCTAAATTCTGATTTTAGCCTTGATGAAATGTCTTACGATTATTTTACCGAACAAGAACATTTGGTACTTGAAACCTTGCAAACAACAAGCTCTCTGAGTTTTGAAGATGTAGGCACGCTATTATCAATCAAAACAATACATGGATTTATAAATAAGTTGTTGAAAAAAGGAGCCATAGTTATTTATGAAGAAATTAAAGATAAATACAAGCCAAAATTGGTTGATTACATTGGTGTAAATCCAATTTTATTAAATGATTCAAGGCGTTTGAAAGAGGTGATGGATGTTTTAGAAAAAAAAGCATTTAGACAAGCCGAACTATTGCTGTTAATTCTACATCTCTTAAAAACAGAAGAAACATCAAAACAATTAGGTCTCATTAAGAAATCAGTTCTTTTAAAAACATTTGATGTAGCTACTATAAAAGGCTTAGTAAAAAAAGAAGTGTTGATAGAAAAAGAATTAGAAACCAGTAGACTATTATTTGATCAAAAAGAAAAAATACAAAAAAAATTAAATGAAGCTCAGAAACACGCATTTGTGACTATTGAGCAAATGTTTGAAACCAAACAAGCTGTTTTATTACATGGTGTAACCGGTAGTGGTAAAACAGAGATTTATTCTGAGCTGATTCAAAATGTTATCAGTCAAGGTAAACAAGTCTTGTATTTAGTTCCTGAAATAGCATTAACAACACAGCTTATAAATCGAATTAGAACTGTATTTGGTGATGCTGTAGGAATTTATCATTCTAAATTTAGCGAAAATGAACGCGTAGAAATTTGGAACTCTATTTTAAAACAAAATGATAAAAGTCTTGATGCTAAGCATTTTAAGATTGTATTAGGCACACGTTCTGCCATCTTTTTGCCTTTTAATAATTTGGGATTAATTATTATAGACGAAGAGCATGATAATTCATACAAACAACAAGACCCTGCGCCTCGTTACCATGCACGTGATGCTGCGATGTATTTAGCCGGATTACATAATTCTAAAGTTCTATTAGGAACAGCGACACCATCATTTGAAACATATTATAATGCATTGAAACAAAAGTTTGGTTTGGTTAGGCTATCCAAACGATATGGGAACGCCAGTTTACCTGAGACTGTTATTTGTGATTTAAAAAAAGAATCTCAACAGCACCAAAATAAATCAATTTTTTCTCATCAATTGATTAGTGCAATGACCGATGCGCTCGCGAAAAAAGAACAAGTCATTTTGTTTCAAAACAGACGAGGTTTTGCTCCTTATACAGAATGTAGTAGTTGTAATTGGATACCACATTGTACTCATTGCGATGTAGCGCTCATTTATCATAAACAAACAAACAAATTAAGCTGTCATTATTGTGGGTATAGCATGCAACCACCTACAAGTTGTGCAGCATGTGGGAACAATAATTTGAAGTATAAGGGGTTCGGTACCGAAAAAATTGAAGAAGAAATCGAAATTTTATTTCCATCAGCTAAAATTGCTAGAATGGATTTAGATACAACCCGAAGTAAATATGCGTATAAACAACTTATAGATGATTTTGAACTTGGTAACATAGATATATTGGTAGGTACGCAAATGGTTACAAAAGGTTTAGACTTTGATAATGTGAGCGTGGTAGGTGTTTTGAATGTAGATAGTGTTTTGAATTTTCCTGATTTTCGGTCGTATGAAAAAGCTTATCAACTCACTGTGCAAGTGAGTGGTAGAGCAGGAAGAAAAAGTAAGCCCGGAAAAGTATTCATACAAACGAATCAGCCCCAACATACCGTCATTGATTATGTCTTGAATGATGATTATGAACTTTTTTATCAGTCACAAATAAATGAACGACAGCAATTTCATTATCCCCCATTTACCAGATTAATAGAATTATCAATTGTATCAAAGGATGTGGGAGTGGTGAATGATATTGCACAACAATTTGCTAACCAATTGAAGCCTTTATTTGGAGCAATGATGTTAGGCCCTGAATTTCCATTAGTAGCAAAAATTAAAGACCAATATTACAAACGTATATTATTAAAAATAAATCGAGAATATTCTCCAACACAAGTACGGAATTTATTAAAAAGAGAAATAGATAATTTGCAGTTTAATAACAAAAAAAGTATCTATCGTTTATTAATTGACGCAGATCCTGTATAAGCAGCATCACCTTTATTATTTAAAGATTTAATCAATAGGTTTTATAACTTATTTTCCTTCCTTATTTGTTTGTATAATTTCAAAAGTTCATTAAGTATTAAAAAAACAAATAGTGGAAAGACAACAAATGATAGTTTATTGTAGTGGTAAGCCATCTTAAAGTCAAAGTGAATAAGGTGTTGTATCGCTCTTGTCATTCCACATCCGTAACATTCACGATTTAAAAGTAATACTGATAGACAAATTGATTGCCCCGCATCAAAAAAGTTGGATGGTAAAATAATTAGAGTAGAGGATAAAATGATTAAAAATGCAATTAGTAAAAATAGAATTGCTCTTTTGGATAACTTATAATTTGTCATTTTAATAATTGAGGCCTGTTTATTCTTTAATTGTCTTCTTTAAAATAATAGTACTTGTTTCTCCAAATTTTAGATGAGTTATTGTAGGATGCGTGATAGAATTATCTTTTAAAAGAACTGATACTGTGTTGGGAGCTTGAGTTCCTTCATTGGTGGCAACTATTTTTATAATACCTTGTTTTTCTATAAAAGGCAGTTTAATTGTTTTTTTATGCTCGTCGATTATGAAATTATCTAAAATTTTTTTTTCGTTAAAAAAAAGACTAATGGCATCACCGTCAACTTTTCTGAAATCGCACAATTCTAAAATAATCTCCTCAGAAATCCAATTTATTTTAAGGGTTTCGTTTGGTAATAATTCTTGTTTATTAGCTTTATTTAGTAACTCTTCTATTGTTTTTTTTTGTTTTAAAGTTTCAGAACTATCGGGTTTTGATAAAAAATGAGTGCCCACTAAGTAGAGGTAGCCATCTACGCAATTTTTACCATTATTATATTTACCTTGAAATTTTCCTTCAATAATAGTTTTATTTGTTTTTGATTTTATTTTGGCATTTTCAACATGTATAAAACAAAATTCGCCTGCACTAGCATTCGATTTTGTGGATAAATTTTCACTTTCAGAAAATGAAATAGATTTTTTATTTGGATGAATCCTTCCGATAATTTTTGATTTAGTTTTTTCAGTACCATAAAAATCTGTCGTACTAAATCCTTCAATATTTCCATTTGTAAATTCTTTAAAATTTATTTTATAGGTTATCATGGAGTTGTCAGGTATTTTTAGCATTCCAACAAACTCTAACTGCTCAGGTTCCTGACTAAAAACATTAAAGCTCAAAAAGAAAAAATACAAAAAAAAATGTGTTATTAATTGATTGAATTTCAAAAAAAAATGTTGGTAACCCATAATCATAAGTAAATTTAACTTTTATATTTGAAACGAAATATAAACTTAAAAAAACAAAACAACATGAAACAAACATCAAAATTGGCGGCTATTTTTTTAGCTAGTTTTTTATTTATTGGAACTTTTCTTTTTGGTTCTTTTCCTGTAAAAACTAAAAATAACCAAATTGTAACCAACGAAAAAGTTGTAATAAACAAAACTAATGTTGAAGAAAAAGTTCAAACTCAAGTTCAAACTTTAGTTAAGAAAGCCGAAAACAACAAAGTAAGTTTGCCGTCTAATGATGATGATAAATTAATAACAATTTTATTATTAGTTCTATTGGGAGGATTAGCGGCGCACAGATGGTATAAGAAAAAACCAATAGGATGGAATATATTATTTATTTTGACAGGTGGTGGTTGCGGTGTTTGGGCTATAATTGATTTAATTAATATTATTACAGATAAATTCTAAAAACGTTTAATTTTTATCTTTAAAGAGACTGTCAAAAAAAGACAGTCTCTTTTTTTATAAATATGTTACTAAATAAGCAAGTTTGAAAAATTAATCTGGTAAAAAATATTTTATAAAAATTAGACCTGCTCTTAAATTCGAAATTCAGATTTACTCCTTTTCTTTCCCATTTATTAGTTCTAAAATACCTGTTGTGAGGGATAAAATTAAGCTAAAATAAATAGCGGTTAAAAAGCCTTCCACTTTAAACCCATCCACTAATAAACCTGCAAATAATATAATAATGGCATTGATTACCAATAAGAATAATCCAAGTGTTATAAATGTAATAGGTAAAGAAAGAATGGTAAGGATGGGTTTTACTATGGTATTTAAAAAAGCGAGAACGATAGCGACAAAAAAAGCGGTGCTTAGTTTATTTAGTATATGATAACTACCGTTGTAAAATTGATTATTCCCAATACTAACACCATCCAAAAAATAAGCTGTCACTAAAACAGCTAAGGTTGAAATCAAAAGTTTTACAATAAAATTCATATCTAAATAAATGAGCCTTAAAAGTACAAATGTTTATTATAAGTAAAAACCCCAACTGCTGATTTAGTTGGGGTTGTATAGTATTATAAATTACGAATAGGTTACAAATCTAATTCGGGTTCAATTAATCCTTCATTTAAATTTGTTACAGTTTTTATAATTGGTAATTCTTCAGATTTTATATTTGCCTTTCTTCGTTTTTTAGAAGGTTTAGAAATGGTTTCTTTTATCATATCATCTTTAATCACTTTATCTTCTATTGGTTGCACAGTTGGTGTGATGTCAGGCGTTGAAGTAAGAGTATCTAATTTTTGAGATTCATCTTTAAGGTTAACGCTATCTATAATGACTGTGACTTTGGCTTTTGTAACAGATTTGATAGTTTTTTTTGTGCTCTCAGTTTCTTCATAAATAGGTTCGCGTTGTTTTTCTATTTCTCTGAAATCAGCCATTAACGGGTCATTATTTCCGTTGTTTGATGTTTTCTTAAAGTCTACTAATGTAAAAAGCATAGACGAAAAACCACTAATGAGAGCAATAAACGCTAAAAATAATACAATGGTTTTGTTGATATTGAGATCAATTTTTTGAAAGTATTTAGAAAAATTTAAATGAGTATTTCTTCTTGTATTGGTGATGTGTTCAAATTTTTCCCATAAAGACTCATTTAACTCCAATTCGGAGTTTTGCATCAAAGATTTGATTTGATTTTCATCTAATTCGTAATTAAACTGCCGACTCATAATTGCTTAGTTTAAGATTTGTTTCAATATTTTTTTGAAGATTAAATCTAGCTTTTTCTAAAGTTGATTTAATACCTTGTTCATTGGTGTCTAAAAATTCGGATGTTTGTGTTAACGAATAATTATCTATAACAACCATGTTAAAAGTGAGTCTTTGAGAAGGCAATAATGCCTGTATTGACTTGATGAGGACGTCTTTACTAACATTTTTTACATCGATAAACTTACTATCTAAAAATAAATCGTAAGTTTTATCAGGATCATCAATGGCTTTTACAGTACTGGCAACATAATATTCGCTTCTTATTTCTTTAATGTAATTTACTATAAAAGAAATAAACTCATGCTTAACAAATTCATTAATAGTTAACGAACTTTGAGATTTGAATTGGTTAAGTTTTAAAAATACATGAGCAAAACCCTGCATTGCAATATGATCAGATTGTGCAGAATTTTTTGAATACCGCAGTGCTATAAACGACATCTTACCAAAGTAAGTTTCAAAAAATTGTTTTTTTGCAACTTTGTTATTTTTGATACATGAGGCTATTAAATCAGCTTGGAACATAAAAACACATTTTGAAGTACTTATACACTAGCTTCGATAAAATAGTTACATTTTACTGAAAAAATAATAACCTATTTGAATTTAAACAATTACAAGATGGTTAAAAAAAATAATTAGGCTGCCTTGTTCTTTGTATTAGGGCGTTTATGCTAACCAATATTCGTTAATAAGTTTAAGTAATAACCAATTAATTAAAGATTAATGTAGATATTATTGTTTTTTATAAAAAATAAGTTTCGGTCCATTAGTAATATAAAGCCGTATTTTACCAAAATATGTATTAAAAATAAATGCTTTATGAGTTTTTTACCAATTATCACATTAAATTAAAATTCTATGAGTGACATACAACATTTTTTTAAGCCTATCGAATTCGAGATGAATTCCTATTCCGAAAACCAAATTGGGAAAATAGTAAACGCTTATACTTTAGATACTGATTTTCCTGAGTTAAAGAACATCGATATAGCATTAATAGGAGTATGTGAAGATAGAAAGGCCTTTAATAATTTAGGTTGTGCAATAGCGCCTGATAAAGTTCGTGATTATTTGTTTTCATTGTATCCTGGAAGTTTTAATCCTCGAATTGTTGACTTGGGAAATATAGAGCCGGGATTTGAAGTAGAAGATACATATTATGCTCTGAAAACAACAATAAACTTTTTAATTAAAAATAATATCATTCCAATTATAATAGGCGGAAGTCAGGATTTAACATACGCACAGTTTTTAGGTTACGAAAACTTAGAACAAACTATCAATATTGTAGCTATAGATTCTATTTTTGATTTAGGTAATCCGGAGGAGGATATTACTAATACAGGATATCTTGGAAAAATAATTTTACATCAGCCGAATTACTTGTTCAACTATAGTAACATAGGGTATCAAACTTATTTGGTTGATCAAGCAAGTTTAGGAATGATGAACAGGTTGTATTTTGATACCTATAGATTGGGACAAGTTAGGGATGCGATTGAGGAATCTGAACCTATTATTCGTCATGCTGATATGCTGAGTTTTGATATTACAGCCATTAAGCACAGTGATGCTCCTGCTAACCCAAATGCTTCTCCAAATGGCTTTTACTCGGAGGAAGCTTGTCAAATGATGCGTTATGCGGGGATGAATGATAAATTGTCGTCTATTGGTATTTATGAAATTAATCCTGAATTTGATACTCATGGTAAAACGTCTCATTTAGCAGCCCAAATGATTTGGTGTTTTATGGATGGATTTTACCATCGCAAAAATGATTTTGCTTCTCGTACAAGTTCAGATTACATTAAATTTCATGTGGTGTTGCAGGATGATAAATATGAAATTAATTTTTTTAAAAGTAAAAAAAGTGATCGTTGGTGGATGGAAATACCTTATCCGCCAACAAAAGGTTTGAAATTTGAACGACACACATTGATACCTTGTTCTTATAAAGATTATGAAATGGCAATTAATAATGAAATACCGGATCGTTGGTGGCAAACGTATCAAAAGCTTTCATAAACAATAATTTAAGTAAAAAGTGGCTTAAAAAATCATCTACAACTACTTTAGTTTTTTATTAGTCCTTGTTTTTCCCGTTTCCCGTAATCAAGAATTAAAAAATAATACATCACAACACCAAATGTATAAAGGGCAGCCGTTATTAAAAAAATTATAACGTATGGATATCCCTTACTAAACATTATTTTTACTAAATAACCACTTATCACCCAACTACCACTCCATATTGCAGCAGTTAATGCACTTGTAATTTCTCTATTTTTTTCACCCACATAATTCATTACTAATTCAGATGTCATAGGCCCTGCCATATTCATAAGAGGCTGTCGTAATAAATAACAAAAAATAGCAATATATACTGCGATACTATATTGAGTATAAAATTGGGTTGTTGCTAAAGCAATTAGAGAAATAATAGCTAGAGATTGAGTTGTGGGAATAGCAATTTTATAACCAATGTGTTTTTTGATGTTAGGGACCAATAGTGCCCCCAGGACTACTAAAATAGCTGCGACGGCACTTACAAATGAAAAATTGCCTTTTGACATATGATGAACTTTATCAAAAAACAAACTGATGAATGGAATCGTTAATCCTGCCCCGGTAGCAATTATTAGAGTAGGAATTAAACCTTTGAAAATTAAATACCAATCGTTTTTTTGAGTTATTACATTGTTTTTTGATTTTAACTTAATCTCAATTATCTCTTTCAAATTAACTTGATTGACAAAATAAATACCCCCAAATCCAAGAATTGAAAAGAGGATAAGTATTTTTTCTTCATCAAAATAGTAGGGATTTATTTTATCTAAAAAACTAATAATTATACCCGATGCTATACCTGCGAAACTCCAAGTACTATAACTTAAAGCAATGCCTAAAGTATGATTTTCTTTTTTTTCATTTCTTAAAATAAAAGGTGTTATCGGAATTTGCATAAATGTAAAAGAAGCGCCCCATAATAATAATGAAAGATAAATGAGAGACATGTATTGTAAATTAATAAACAATATGATACATAAGCCAAATAGAGGAACTAAAATGGAGGCTAGATAAAAAAAAGGTTTCATTATTCTTCCCTTAATGATATTACCAATAGGAAGTGCTAAAACAAATACTCCCAAAAAACGAAAAGTGATGAAAAGGGCAATTTCTTCTTCACTAAATCCCTTCCTGTCCAGGAACAAAGGTAAAATCAACATAAAAGTTGCATTTACCAATTGTATGAAAAATTCAGCTACAATAACATTTGTTATAGCCGGCTTTAATTTTTTATAATCTTTTATAAAATCAAGCATATTTTTATGTAATCCAGATCGTAGTTGAAGGGTTATAAATACCGAGAGACTTTATCTAAATAGGCTTTTACTTTTTCTATATCAGTTGGTTCAAATGTTTCGAAATCTCCCTGGTGGTTGAACCACGTTAACTGGCGTTTAGCATACCTTCGGCTATTTTGTTTAATTAAATTGACAGCTTCTTCAAGTGTATACTTACCATCTATAAAATCAAACAGTTCTTTATAACCAACTGTATTTAGTGAGTTTAAGTGTTTGTAAACATAAAGTTTTTTTACTTCATCTAACAGTCCATTTTGCATCATCACATCAACACGTTTGTTAATACGTGCATATAATGTTTTTCTATCTGTGTTTATTAAAATATTAATTGTATAGAACGGGCGTTGTTTTTTTTGTTTAGTTCTAAAGCTAGAATAGGGCTTTTGTGTATGAATGCATACTTCTAGAGCACGTATGATGCGTTGATGATTATTTAAATCAACTTGATTGTAATAATTGTCATCTAATTGTTTTAATTTTTCCTGAAGATAAAGCAAGCCTTTTTCTTCATAATCTTTAATTAGTTGTTCCCTAATAAGAGATGGTATTTCTTCAAATTCGTCAACTCCGTTCAAAATTGCATTTATGTATAAACCTGAGCCTCCCACTAAGATTAAGTGATCATGATTTTGAAATAATTTCTCAATGCAGATGATTGCCTCTCGTTCATATTGCCCAACATTATAGGCTTCATGAATACTAAGTTGATCAATAAAATAATGAGGTATATCTTGCATTTCTTGAGTAGTTGGTTTGGCAGTTCCAATACTCATTTCTTTATAAAATTGTCTTGAATCAGCAGAAATAACAGGGCATTTGTAAAAATTTGCCAGTTCAATGGATAAAGCCGTTTTTCCAACAGCTGTAGGGCCTGCAATAACTATGAGGTATTTTTTCAATATATCGTATTTTTATTTCTGAAATATTAATTTGGTTTAGCGGCTTTTATTAGACAAATTCTAAAAATTAAGTTCTATTTCACTGTCCGGATTAGCGACTTTACTACTTTTTTTTACACCATTAATTTCTGCATGTACAATATTTATTTGAGAGGGAAGGTAATCGTATAGTAGCTTTGTGTTAATTGTACATGTTTTTGGGGAGTTTACTTTTGTTATTTCCAAGTATGTCCAAATAACATCTTCTTCTTTTTCATATCCAATAAAATTAAGGTTTGTAATCTGATGGTTTATGGAAATTGAAAATCGTTTTTTAATATATTCAAATAATTCAGCCTCCATAACCGCTTTATTTTTGGGGTTCAGTAAATCAATATTTTTACCTGATGTTTTTTTTAACGCATCTTCTAAATCATTAGTAAATAACTTTATACTAACGGATAGTAGTTGTGTTTTTATACTGTATTCTATATCAATGACTCCTATATAAAAAGGATGTTTGTGCAATTTTATAAAAGCATTGTAATTTTTAATAGATGATAAAGTGAAAGAAGAAGTTGAAACAAATACTAAGATGAATAAACTATAATACCGGCTTATATTTTTTAACTTTAACACACACAAAAATAATGTTTTTTATGGATGAATTTTGGTTATGGTTTAGTACCGGGTTTCAACATATTTTAGATTTAAACGGGTATGATCATATTTTATATGTTATGGTTTTAAGTGTATTATTTAGTATAAAAGAGTGGAAGCAATTATTGGTATTGACAACGGCATTTACAATTGGACATTGTTTAACGCTTGCTGTTAGCGCGTTAAATGTTATTCAAATTAGGCAAAGTATCATAGAAATTTTAATACCAGTAACTATTATTATTACTTGTTTAGTGAATTTGGTAGAAGTGCTATTGCCAAGTTTAAAAAATGGAGAAGGATTAAAAAATTATTATCTGAATTATTCATTAGCTCTTTTGTTTGGTTTAGTTCATGGATTAGGTTTTTCTTATTTGTTAAAATCAATGTTAGGTAAAGAAGCTACAATTGTTTTTCCGTTACTTTCATTTAATTTAGGATTAGAGATTGGGCAGTTTATAATTATATGTATAGTGCTTTTATTTTCTGTTTTTTTGGCTAGATTTACAAAAATCCAAAAACGTATTGAAGTAATTTGTATTTCGGTATTAGTATTAGGAACAGCTTTATTACTATTGGTTCAAAGAATATAAAAAATGATAAAAATGATTCGCTATTTTCATCTAACAGCTTGTTTGTGTTTGTTAGTACACTTTATATGTGCTCAAAACATTAAAAATAATCCTACCTCAAATCATGGGAATAAATTTGAGCAATTAGGAAGCATTTTGCCAACCCCAAATGAACAAAGAACGGCTTCCGGGGCTCCGGGAGTTAAATATTGGCAACAAAAAGCAGATTATAATATAGAGGCAACATTAGATGAGAAAAATTTAATGTTAATTGGTAAAGAAACCGTAACCTACCATAATAATTCACCTGATAAATTGAATTATTTATGGATGCAATTAGATGAAAATCAGCATGCACCAAATTCTGATGCTAATTTTTTTGACAACAATAAATTAAATGCGCCTTTTGATGAAGGAACCATTCGGGCAATGGACGTTAATGAACGATATAAAGATTTAGGCGATCAAATTTTAGCAGTTACCGATGAAATGGGAAAGCCATTAAAATATGTCGTAAATCAAACAATGATGCGCATTGATTTACCTAAAACCTTAAATCCAAAAGGAAAGATTACGTTTATTGTGAAGTGGAGGTATAAAATGGGTAATCGTATTTCTATTGGTGGACGCGGTGGCTACGAATATTTCCCTGAAGACGGTAACTATTTATTTACACTCACTCAATGGTATCCGCGTATGTGTGTTTATAGTGATTTTCAAGGATGGCAAAATAAGCAATTTACCGGAAGAGGGGAGTTTGCTTTGGCATTTGGCGATTACACCGTTAAAATGACAGTTCCGGATGATCATGTTGTCTGTTCAACAGGACAGTGCCAAAATTATCAACAAGTATTAAGTTCAGCCCAAATGCAAAGATGGAACAAGGCAAATGTAAATTATAATGACGTCACCGAAATAATCACATTAGACGAATGTATCAAGGCTGAAAAAAATAAAAGTACAGGTACAAAAACTTGGATTTTTAAGGCGGATAGTGTTAGAGATTTTGCATGGGGGTCGTCTCGTAAATTTATGTGGGACGCAATGCCAATTAAAGTTGATGGAAAAAAAATAATGTGTATGAGTTTTTATGGTAAAGAAGCTCATGGTTTATACAGAAAATACTCAACAAAAACAGTAGCCCACACTATTAAAACGTATTCAAAATTTACTGTATCATATAGTTATCCTATAGCACAAAGTATAGAGGCGGCTAATGGTATGGAGTATCCAATGATTTGTTTTAATTTTGGTCGAACTGAAAAAGATGGTACCTACACCGAGGGAACTAAATATGGAATGTTAGGGGTTATTATTCATGAAGTGGGACACAATTTTTTTCCAATGATAATTAACAGTGATGAGCGTCAGTGGAGTTGGTTGGATGAGGGATTAAATACATTTGTACAATTTTTAACCGAACAAGAGTTTGATAACAATTATCCATCATCTCGAGGACCGGCTCACAAAATGGTAGATTATATGCGTTTACCAAAAGATCAATTGGAGCCAATCATGACTAATAGTGAGAATATCAATAATTTTGGAGCAAATGCTTATGGAAAACCCTGTACTGCTTTAAATATTTTGCGCGAAACCGTGATGGGACGTGAATTATTTGATTTTGCATTTAAACAATATTGCACCCGTTGGGCATTTAAGCACCCAACACCGGCAGATTTTTTCAGAACAATGGAAGATGCCAGCGCAGTTGATTTAGATTGGTTTTGGAGAGCTTGGTTCTATGATATCGAACCTGTTGATGTTGTTTTAGATTCGGTAAAGGTTTATACGTTGATTAACAATAAAGAAGTGCCTGTGAAAATGGACACGGTGAAAATTTATCCACGATCAAAAGATACATTTGAACCCGTTTCAAAAATTAGAAATAGAGAACAAAGATTAAAGTTTTTAGTTGACGTAGATACTACTTTACGCGATTTCTATTACCACTACAAACCTGAGATTAAAACAGAAGTGGAGAAAAAAGTGGTTAACCGTAACGAGAATTTAGAAGCAGTAAGCGATTCTGCTTTTACAAGTATAAAAGAAAACTATTATTACGAAATTTATTTTACTAACAAAGGTGGTTGCGTAACACCATTAATTATTCAATGGAATTTTAAAGACGGTACTTCAGAGATTGACAGAGTAAATGCTTATGTATGGCGTAAAAACGAAAAAAATGTGGTAAAGACTTATGCTAAGAATAAAGAAGTAGCTTCTATTGTATTAGACCCATATAAAGAAACTTGTGATATTGATGAAAAGAATAATACATGGAATGTAAAAGAAACCCCAAGTCGTTTTGATGTATTTAAAGGAAAAACCGTTGGTCGCGGACAAAGCACCGGGGGTAATCCAATGCAAAAAGCTAAGGAAGGAAAATAGTAAAGTTAAATTATTTGATAATTGAATTTAGGCATGTTAAAATATAAACGGCTTGTCACGCTGAGCGGAGTCGAAGTGTAGTAAACATGATGATGATATTTAATTATTTCGTATATATTGTAAAATGCTGCGATAAATCCTATTACGTAGGGGTAACTAATAGTGTAGAAAGAAGAGTTTATGAGCATAATAATTTAACAGATGATTCAACTTATACTTTTGATAAAAGGCCAGTTGAATTAGTTTTTTATCAATCGTTTCAAGATATACAGAAAGCAATCGCTTTTGAAAAGCAAATAAAAGGTTGGACAAGAAAAAAGAAAGAAGCATTGATTGAAAACAATTGGGATAAAATAAAAGAATTATCAGTTTGTATTAACGAATCATCACATACAAATTATAGAAAAAACAAAACGCCCTTCGACTCCGCTCAGGGTGACAAAATTTAAACTCAAGTTGAAGCTTTAAAATATAAATTGAGTCATTTATGCAACTTCTTAAAATAAGATACTTTCAATTAAAAAGAGATTTAGGTTTTTTATTTTTTGTAATAGTTGCCTTAGCATCATGTGTTTCGTTTTTAGTTTTTAATTATCAAAAACAAATTGGATTATATGCAGTCGGTATAATTCTCTATTTGTTTTACAACTTTCATAAAAACAGACGAGATACAGCTTTTATTAATAAGCATTTTGAAAGTGCTACTATTCAAATGGTAGTTGAGTATCAGTTATTTTTGTTGCCATTTTCAATTCCCTGTTTGTTTACTGATTATTGGTATTGTTTTTTCGCACTGCATATTTTTACGTTTTTATTGCCATTTATTGGCTTTAAAACCAAAATTCAATTTAAATATGAGTTTTTTACCCGTCTGTTTAAGAATGATTATGTTTTTATTTCTGGAGTCAGAAGAAATTTATTGCTATTAATTATTCTGTTTTTATCAGCTCTGATTTTAAGCCCTTTGAAATTGTTTCCGCTTGTTGCGTTATTTTTATTTAATAATATCATATTCTCATTTTATGAAATTAATGAGAGTATTCAAATGCTTCAAGCTTCGCGGCGAGCTCCTAAGCAATTAATGGCATCCTCTTTAAGTTCAGGAGTCGGAAAAATGATAATGGTAAATTTTCCTGTATTAGTTATCAATTCATTATTTAATACAGATTTGTGGTTGTTCAATATGTATTTTATAGCTTACAATATATTGATATTAGCCACTGTGATTGCTTTAAAATATGAGAACTATCAATACAAAAACTCAGTGAACAATCATCAAATAAAATTAATTGTGATGATGTTAGGATTGTTTATTCCATATTTATTTCCACTTGCTATTATATTTTATATACAATCAAGAGCCGGAGCCATTAAAAATTTAAGTCATTATTTAGATGCTGTCAATTAAAGATTTATCGTTTAGTTATAATGAAGAACCAGTTTTAAAAGATATAAATATTTCTTTTGAAATTAACCACATTCATGGAATTGTTGGATTAAATGGAAGTGGTAAAACGACTTTCTTTAATGTATTAGCCGGATTTTTATCCCCTGACAATGGGACTATTTTATTTAATAATGCTGAGGTTTTTAAGAAGAATATAGCATATATTGATGCAGAATCTTTTTTCTATCCTAAACTTACTGCTGCTGAATTTTTATCGGTGTTTCCTAAAACGAATAGCAATTTCAACGAGACAGAGTTAGCACATATTTTTAATTTGCCTTTAGATGAGTTTATCGAGAATTATTCTACAGGTATGAAGAAAAAATTGTTGATTATGTCTCAATTAAAACAAGACAAACAGTTATTCATTTTTGATGAGCCCTTTAATGGCCTTGATATTGAGTCAAATAAATCCTTACAGTATATTATTGAATTATTAAATAAAAAAGGGAAAACAATATTTATTGCTTCTCATATTATTGAACCTTTATTTGGATTGTGTCATCAAATTCATCATTTGAAAAATAAAAATTTCGCAAAGAGTTATCTTCCTAAAGATTATGATTTGTTGAATATGGAAGTTTTCGGTGAATTTGATGAGCATTTAAAAAATACTTTAAGTAAATCGCTATGAGACATATTGTTGTTCTATTTTTTTTATTGTTTTCTGTAATTGGATTAGCGCAATCCAAAGCCTTTACTAAGGAAGATACCTTATTAGGTAGCAATCATGCCTATCGTTCATGGTGGGATGTGAAGGGCTATAATTTAACTGTAAAGCCAGATTATAAGAATAAATCACTCACGGGTAATAATAAAATCGAGTATAGAGTTGTAGAATCATCTGATCTCTTGCAGTTAGATCTTCAAGCGCCAATGACGATTGATAGTATTTTTTATGATGATGTAAAAATTAATACTTTCAAAAAAGAGAATAATCGTTGGATGGTTTCATTAGAAAACCAAATTAAAAATTCTCGGCATATGTTAAATGTCTTTTTTTCTGGAAAACCTAAAGCCGCCAAAAATCCACCTTGGGACGGAGGCTGGGTTTGGAAAAAAGATTCTTTAGGGAATCCATGGATGAGTGTAGCTTGTCAGGGAAATGGCCCCAGTATTTGGTATCCTTGTAAAGATTTACAAAGTGATGAACCAGATAATGGTTGTTTATTAAATATTATAGTTCCGGACACCTTAGTTGGTATAGGAAATGGCCGTTTAGCAAAAAAAGAAAAATTAAATAATGGTTTTGATAAATATACATGGCTAGTAACCAATGCTATTAATAATTACAATATGATACCTTACATAGGAAGTTACGTTTTATTACATGATTCTATTGAAGGCGAAAAAGGAAAATTAATCACTGATTATTGGGTGTTGAATTATCACAAACAAAAAGCAATTATGCATTTAAAACCTAATGTTACTAAAACAATTAAATGCTTTGAACACTGGTTTGGACCTTATCCCTTTTATGAAGATTCCTATAAAATTGTAGAAGCGCCTTATTTAGGAATGGAGCACCAAAGCAATGTGGCTTATGGTAATTATTACTTAAATGGTTATGCAGGAAGAGATTTGTCAAATACAGGTTGGGGTTTAAAATGGGATTTTATTGTGGTACACGAAAGTGGTCACGAATGGTTTGGGAATAATATTACTGCAAGTGATGTGGCTGATAACTGGATTCATGAAGGATTTACATCTTACGCTGAGGTATTATTTACCGAATGTGAATTTGGTAAAGAAGCTGGTAATGATTATTGTGAAGGAGTAAAAAAATCAATTAATAATGATATTCCGATTATTGGTCAGTATGGTGTACATAAAGAGGGTAGTGGAGATATGTATAACAAAGGAAGTCAAGTGGTGCAAATGATTAGGCAACTAATAAATGATGATGAGAAGTTTAGATTATTGTTACGAGATATGAATCAACTGTTTTATCATAAAATAGTTTCATCAAAAGAGGTGGAGGTATTTATTATTGAAAAAACGGGTATTGATCTAATTTCTTTGTTTAATCAGTATTTAAGAACTACCCAAATTCCGACACTAGAGTACAAAATAATTAATAATACACTGTTATATAGATATTCGAATTGTGTTGATTTATTTAATATGCCAATCAAAATCACAACAGAAAAAGAACATTGGATTTTTCCCACTACTCAGTGGCAATCTTCAGAAATCCAAGTAGCTCAAGAATCTATTTCTTTAAATAGAAATTTCTATGTTAATTTAGTAAGAGTCAGGTAAATAAAATATACATAAAAGATTGAAAAAATATCAAGCGTTTATAATACAGTTCTAATACTAAAAAATTAAACTAAGTAAACAGCCTCTTTATTTGTTTTAGAGAAATCAGTGTCTATTCTTTCTTGAAGTGTGGTGGATAGAGAAAGTCCAACAAAATCTGCTTTTACCGGAAATCGAGTATGGCTTCTATCAACCAATACCAAGGTGTTTAGTTGCTTTACAGGTTTATTCAAAAATAATTTAACAGCATAAATGAGTGTTTTACCACTATTCAAAACATCATCTACCAATATTACCGATTTATTTTCGAAGTCCTTTTCTGTAAAGTCAATTTTTGGTTCAAACGACCAAGGATTTTCTTTATCTAGTTTTATTTTACCGAGTTTTATTTTAATAGCAGATATAGAACTTAAAATATTGACGATTCTTTGCGCCACTTTATATCCATTGCCTTCTATACCAACAATTAATAATTCTTTTTCTTTGAAGTTATTTTCATAAACCTGATAAGCCATCCGGTTTAATTTTTGATTGATTTGAACTGAGTTAAGTATCTTAGTTTTTTGCATAAATGAAGTTTAAATAAACAAATGTATCAATTGCCTCTGAATTCAGGTTTTCGTTTTTCTAAAAAGGCTTGAACACCTTCCTTGTAATCAAATGTATTAGCAGCTTCTGTTTGTACCAGACCTTCTCTTTCTAATTGTTTATCAAAGGTATTCAACAAGCTTTCATTTAATAATCGTTTAGTTAATCCGTAAGCTTTTGTAGGCATATTAGATATATTGCGAACAAATTCTGTAGTATTTTCCGAAAATGTTTCGTCCGAAAATACTTTGTAAACCATTCCCATTTGTTGTGCTTCAGTAGCAGAAATTTTATCTCCGGTAAACATTAAGGCTGTGGCTCTTTGAAATCCAATTAATCGAGGTAAAAAAAATGTACCTCCGCTATCAGGTATTAACCCTATCTTACTAAAGGCTTGAATAAAAGATGCACTTTGACTAGCGGTTACAATATCACACGCAAGAGCAATATTGGCACCAGCTCCGGCAGCTACGCCATTTACCGCTGCAATAACGGGTTTTTCGATATTTCGAATTTTTAATATAATAGGGTTATAATGTTCTTCCACAATTTTGCTAATTCCGGGACCATTAGGATCGATAGCTTCTGCTAAATCTTGTCCTGCGCAAAAAGCTTTACCAGCACCGGTTATCATGATTGCTCTTACGGTATCATTTAGTCTAGCATCATCTAAAGCTTTATGAAGTTGAAAGGCCATTTCTCGGTTAAAGCTGTTAAATTTATCAGGTCTGTTTAAGGTAATAACCATTACCTTTTCTACCATTTCAGTAATTATATAACTCATAAAATTTTTATAAATAGTTTTTTAAATGCATTTAAAGTAATCAAATGGCTCAAGACAGTCTTGACATTGGTACAAGGCTTTGCAAGCAGTGCTTCCAAATTGTGAAATAAGTTTAGTATTTGAAGATTTGCATTGGGGGCATTTAATTGTTTTAGGTTTTCCTGTCAGCCAACTTTTATCCTCAGAAGTATGTTCAGGAGGTGCGATACCATAAGCTTTCAGTTTTTCTTTCGCCTCAAGTGTTATCCAGTCAGTAGTCCAAGGCGGAGAGTAAATAGTTTCAATAACAATTTTCTGGAACCCATTTTCTATCATTTTTTTTCGAATGTCATCCTCTATTTGTTTCATAGCAGGACATCCGGAGTAAGTAGGAGTAATTTTTAAATGGATACTAGTCTCTGCAATAATTTCAATATCTCTAATGACACCAAGTTCTATAATTGAAATTACGGGTATTTCTGGATCAGGAATTTCTGAAAGCAGAGAGATAATATGTTTTTTATTAGTCAATGAATTTTTAATGTTTAAAGATTAAAATCCAAGAAATAACTTTACTTAAAGGATAAAAATAGCTGCCATAATCATTATAAAAATAATGATTATGTATTGCCAAACGTCCACAAAGTAAGGTGATAGTTTTTTCCAGGTTTCTTTTATATTCATAAAACCGACATTTTCAATCAAAAGTAATATTAAAATTAATTTTGATAGTAAAGTTCAAAAATGAATAATTGATTAAAAATTATTTTTACCATTTTGCATTAGGATACATTCGAGGTAATGCTTGCATCTCAGCCAATATATACCCTAAATATTCTGTGTGAATACCTTTTCGGCTTCCGGTTTGCATAAACACATTTTCAGGCTTTGTTAAAGTGGATTTATTTAGTAATTCTTCTATGTGTTTATCCCATTTAGTTTTCACAATATTTAAATCAACGGCAATACCTTCTTTAATTAATAACTCGTCAACTTCATTCATTTCAAACAACTCAGCAGTAAATTGCCATAATTCATTTACAGCATCTTGAGCTCTCGTATGACTTTCATCTGTACCATCCCCAAAACGTTCTACCCAAGAAGAACTATGACGTAAATGATAAGTTACTTCTTTAATAGATTTTTGAGCAATGCCAGCTAAGGTTTCATCTTTACTTTTAGAAAGTTCCTGATAAAAATAAAAATCAAAACAATCAATAAATGCCTGACGCACAATGGTTTTAGCATAATCGCCATTTGGTAACTCAGTTAGTTTTACATTAAAAAATTGCCTATCATTTCTAAAATAAGCTAAATCATCTTCTGTTCTTCCTTTCCCTTCAATAGAGGCTGCATATTCAAGAAAAGATTTAGCTGCCCCTGTAATGTCTAACGCTATATTTGTTAAAGCTAAATCTTCTTCTAAAAAAGGACCATGACCTGTCCATTCACTTAATCTTTGACCTAAAATTAAATTAGTGTCACCTAATCGAAGTGTGTAATTAAATAAAGCTGCTTTTAAATCCATTGAATTGAAAGTTGAAAAATTGAATATAATTTATTTTATCGTGAAGAATTGTTGTGCTTTTTGAAGTTTAAAAAAACTCTAGATAATCATTACATGTGCCCAATAGCATCCGGAATTTGATAAAATGTAGGATGACGGTAAACTTTATCGTTAGCAGGTTCAAAAAAGGGCCCAATATCTTCAGGACTACTAGCAACTATTGCATTAGCAGGAACTGCCCAAATGGCACAACCTTCGTTTCGACGTGTATATAAATCGCGCGCATTTTGTAGGGCCATTTCTTTATCAAAGGCATGTAAACTTCCACAATGAACAAAAGGCTGACCTGCTTTTTTTTGTAAAAATATTTCCCAAACCGGGCCTTGATTATCACTCATAATTTCCTTGTTTTTATAAAATTGATGATTTCTAATGCTGTGTTTATGCAGCTTCGTAAATTTGTTTTCTTTTTTTTGCAAATGCCTGAGCGGCTTCTCTTACCCAAGCACCATCATTATGTGCTTTATTTCTTGCAGCTAAACGTTCCTTATTACACGGACCATTTCCGCTTATTACATTTTTGAACTCTGTCCAATTTGGTTGACTAAAATCATATCCTTTTTTGTCTTCATTCCATTTTAAATTTTCGTCAGGTACAGTTAGACTAAGGTAGTGAACTTGTGGAACAGTTTGATTAACAAATCTTTGACGTAATTGGTCATTAGTTTCTCTTTTAATACGCCATTTAATTGCATTTTCGCTATTTGGGGATTCTGAATCAGGAGGTCCAAACATCATCATGGTAGGATACCACCAACGATTTAATGCGTCTTGTGCCATGGCTTTTTGTTCTTCTGTGCCAAATGCTAAGCGAGTCATGATTTCAAAACCTTGTCGTTGATGGAAACTCTCCTCTTTGCAAATGCGAACCATTGCTCTTGCATAAGGACCGTATGAAGTTCTTTGCAACATAACTTGGTTCATTATTGCCGCGCCATCAACCAACCAACCAACGGCTCCTATATCTGCCCAGGTTAAAGTTGGATAATTAAAAATAGATGAATATTTTGCTTTACCAGTATGTAAATTATCTAATAATTCGTCTCGGCTTATTCCTAATGTTTCAGCAGCAGTATATAGGTACAAGCCATGCCCTCCTTCATCTTGCACTTTAGCTAATAACACAACTTTTGAGCGTAAGCTTGGAGCTCTTGTTATCCAATTTCCCTCAGGTAACATACCTACAATTTCTGAATGGGCATGTTGAGATATTTGGCGAATCAAATGTTTGCGGTAATTTTCAGGCATCCAATCTTTTGGTTCAACCATTTCGTTTTTGGCTAATTTGCTCTCAAAAACTTCTTCAAATTTAATAGCTTCCATTGTTTATGTATTAGATTACGAGTTATACAAATATACAGTTTTAGGCGTTTTTAACAAACCTTCAGTCCTAAACTCTTATAATAAAACAGTAAAAAACAAGCAAAGTTGACAAAAATCATAAAAAGTTCATTGTGTTATAAATTACATTAATATTGAATACTATAAAAAGCTCTTAATTTAATAAGGTTTCTAATATATTTGTTTTTTATGTCTATTTTTGCGCACCAAAAAACAAAAATAAATGGCAAGATTTCATTCTTTAAAAATAAAAGATGTACGTCGTGAGACTGCAGATGCTGTTTCTGTAGCTTTTGATATTCCTTTGGCTGTTCAGCATGAGTATCAGTATAAACAAGGGCAGTATATAACAATCAAATTAAATGTTAATGGCGAAGAAATACGTCGTTCATACAGTATTTGTTCCAGCCCTTACAGTGAAAAAGAGTTACGTGTAGCTGTAAAAGAAGTAAAAGATGGTCGAGCTTCTACTCTAATTAATCGTCAATGGAAAGTTGGTGATGTGGTTGATGTAATGACACCAATGGGAAACTTTCATTCTATATTATCAGGTAACAATAAGAAAAATTATGTTTTGTTTGCCGGTGGAAGTGGTATTACTCCAATGATGAGTATTTTAAAAAGTGTTTTGTATATCGAAAAAAAAAGTCATGTTACTTTAATATACGCAAACAGAGACGAAGATTCTGTTATTTTTAAGGCAGAATTGGAAAAAATAGAAGCTAATCATTCAGGAAATATTAAATTATTGAATATTTATGATAATCCTAAACAACAAGTAGCAGATTTACAGAAGGGATTATTAACACAAGAGCGTGTGAGGGCTATATTAGAAAATTATGGTGGATTAAATGCTGACGAGTATTTTATTTGTGGACCAGCCCCAATGATGGAGAATATTAAGGGAACTCTGGAAAACTTAAAAGTTTCTAAAGAAAAGATACATATTGAGTATTTTAGTTCTGTAGTTGATGCCGTTAATAAAGCGGTTTCTTCTGAGGGAACGGGCGCTCCAGTTAATAGCGAATTAACGGTTATTCAATATGGTATAGAAACCCAATTGAAATTAAACACGGAAGGTTTAACTATTTTAGATGCTGCCATTGAGGCAGGTGTTGATGCTCCGTTTAGTTGCAAGGGAGCAGTTTGTTGTACATGTCGAGCAAAGGTCCTTGAAGGTAAGGCTAAAATGGATAATAATTTCGCTTTAACGGATGAAGAGGTTGCTGAAGGATTTATTTTAACTTGTCAAGCACATCCATTAACAGAAAAAATCATAGTTGATTTTGATGCTATTTAAGTAAATTACTTTTTTAACTAAAAGCTTTCATGATTAAATGGAAGCTTTTTTTATGATGTGTTATTAAAAAAATGAATACGTCAGAGTATTATATTTTTTTTAATTAAAAAACTATGTATCTATGTGGTTCATAAACATAGATTATTAAAGTAGTTACACATTGTTAAATAAAACTTTACAAACCAAGCTTATTGTTTTGATTGATCCTGATAAATACAATCAGGACTTAGTTAGATTAGCTAATGATACTAATGTGTATTGTATTTTTGTGGGTGGAAGTGTATTAAATAAAAATACTTTAGAAAAAACAGTAAAATCTATAAAGAGTATTACAACGATTCCGGTTATAATTTTTCCGGGAGATGAAACGCAGATTTCTAAGTATGCTGATGGTATTTTAATATTATCTCTTTTATCTGGTAGAAATGCAGAATACCTAATTGGTAAGCATGTAAAAGCTGCTGTAAAAATTAAAAAATCTAAATTAAAAGCGATTTCTACTGGTTACATTTTGGTAGATGGTGGAAAAAAATCTACAACACAAAAAGTAACTAAATCAAAACCATTAACGGATAAAAAAGAAATTATTAACACAGCTATTGCCGGCGAATTATTAGGAAAACAATTAATTTATTTAGAAGCAGGTAGTGGCGCTAGTCAAACTTTAACAAATAGTGTTATAAAAGCTGTAAAACAACATATTTCAATTCCATTGATAGTAGGCGGAGGTATTGATTCAGAGGAAAAAGTTAAAAAAATCCTTCTCTCAAAGCCAGATTATTTGGTCATAGGAAATGCTTTTGAAAAAAATCCAAATTTATTAACTCGCATAAAACCATTTTTTTAATGAAACTTGTGGTCATGACACAGTCGCAAAAAAGCGATACTGAAATAGCATCTATTATTCAAATGTTTGAAGCCGGATTGGAAACACTTCATGTCCGAAAAAATAGGTTTTCGACCCAGCAGTTGGACGACTATATTAATGAAATACCTTCTCATTTTCATAACCGTATTATTATTCATTCGCACCATCGATTGGCTTTAAAATATAATTTGAAAGGATGTCATTTTACCTCCACGCATCTAAAAAGAAAATTTCAATTATGGTGGAATACTAAAATGATATATTTGAGAAAACCGAAGTTGGTTAAGACTATTTCACATAACAAAGTAGCCGAGTTATATGAAGACCAAAAAGTAAAAACCGATTATTGTTTTTTAGGGACTATGTTTAATAATATATCCGGAGAGTTAAATACTGGTTTTTATCCAGAAACAGTTCGGGCAGCTATTCAAAAATCCGGTAAAAAAATATTTGCCCGCGGAGGAGTTAATGAAAAAAGTGTTGAATTAGCCCATCAGCTTGGGTTTTATGGTATTGCATTATATGGACTTTTGTGGCAAAGTACATCTCCTTTCGAAAAATATATTCAGTTTATTAGATATTGTAAGGAAAAAAATATTCCAATTGAATAATGAATATTTGGGATTTTATAGCATTGTTAACCGGTATTAGCGGAGTTGTTTTAACCATACGTGAATCTATTTGGTGCTGGCCCATTGCTTTAATTTCAGTTATTATTTCAGGAATTACATTTTTTAACGAACGCTTATTTGGTGATTTTTTTCTTCAGTTATTTTATTTAATAAGTGGTTTGTACGGTTGGTTCTATTGGAATAAAAATAAAACAGAAGTATTTGTAGTTCGCAAAATATCAAATAAGTTAATTTTACCGCTTGTTTTTTGCACAATAATTCAGAGTTTTATTTATTATTTTTTACTTAAATATTTTAAATCTGATCAATTTTTATTCGATGCTATTCTTACGGCATGTAGTTTTACAGGTACTTTTATGATGGCCAAAAAATGGATAGAGAATTGGTTAGTTTGGATGGTGGTAGATGTATCTTATGTATTTTTATATCTTATTAAGGATTTAAATTTGTACGCGCTACTTTATCTTTTCTTTGCTGTGATGGCAGGATATGGCTATTATCAATGGAAGAAACAAATAGTAATACAGTAAAAAAAATTGTTGTACTGGGTGCAGAAAGTACAGGGAAATCAACCCTATGTGAAAGTTTAGCCCAACATTACCAAACAGTGTTTGTTCCTGAATATGCTCGAACCTACTTTAACATTCATGATATCAATCATTATTCAATAAAAGATTTAGAAACAATAGCAAAAGCTCAAATTGAACTCGAAGAGGATTACGTTAAAAAAGCCAATAAATTGTTGTTTTGTGATACATCATTAATTACTATTAAAATATGGGCTATTCACAGATTTAATCAAATCCCAGAGTTTTTAAAAAATAACATCAAATCTACCGATTATCACATGTACTTAATTACTAATAATGATGTTCCGTGGCTAGTAGATAATCAAAGAAAAAATGAAGTGTCGAGAGATCATTTGTTCAAATGGAATCAATACGAAATGCAAAAATTAGGTGTTAATTACCATATAGTAAAAGGGCTTGGTAAAAACAGACTTCAGTACGCTATTGATTTAATTGAAAAACAAGGTATTTGATTTTAATCAATGACATATTAAAAATGTTAGCGATTTTGCCTCCATTTATTTTTCTTAGTTGAATTTTCAAAAAAATCACTTTTATGACTATTTACATTTGAAGACAGGAAGCTTGCAAATATGGAAGCGATTTGTTCTTCTTTGTCACATGATTTTTTTAGCAATTCAGGGAGATAGTATTTTGGGATGAAACCTGTATCAAATTGCCCGCTAACAAAAGCAGAGTGTTTGAGTACAAATGAACAAAAATTTAAGGTAGTTTCCACTCCTGAAATATGGTAATCATCTATGGCACGCAACATTTTTTGAATGGCATCTTCGCGATTTTTCCCATGTACTATTAATTTAGCAATCATTGGATCGTAATAAATAGGGATATTCATTCCTTCCTCAAATGAATCGTCAACCCTAACACCTGGGCCTGATGGGACACGATACGTTTTTAAACGTCCAATATCAGGTAAAAAATTATTTGTTGGGTCTTCAGCACACACTCGTACTTCTATTGCGTGACCATTTATTTTTAAATCTTCTTGAGTAAAAGATAATTTCTCGCCCCTAGCAACCTTAATTTGTTCTTTAACTAAGTCTAAACCGGTAATAAATTCTGTTACAGGGTGCTCAACCTGTAAGCGAGTATTCATTTCCAAAAAATAAAAATTTAATTGTTCGTCTAATAAAAATTCAACCGTTCCCGCCCCAGAATATTTACAGGCTTTTGCTACTCTTACGGCACATTCACCCATTTGTTTTCTTAGTTCGGGTGTTAGTATAGAAGACGGAGCCTCTTCAATTACTTTTTGATGTCGTCTTTGAATGCTACATTCTCTTTCAAATAAATAAACACAATTTCCGAAATTATCGGCCAATAGCTGGATTTCAATATGGCGGGGCCCTGTAGCATATTTTTCAATAAATACAGCACCATTACCAAACGCCGAAATTGCCTCACTAATAGCTAGCTTCATTTGTTCTTCAACCTCTTCTTCCTTTTCAATCAAGCGCATTCCTTTACCGCCGCCACCTGCCGAAGCTTTAATTAATAAAGGAAAACCTATGGTTCTTGCAATATTAATTGCATCATGTAAATCATTAACCGCACCATCTGATCCAGGAATCATTGGTACGTTGTGGGCTTTGGCTGTTGCTTTTGCACTTAATTTATCCCCCATCATATCCATAGCCTCTGCACTTGGACCAATGAATATGATTCCTGCTTTTTGAACTTTTCTCACAAAATCCGCGTTTTCAGATAAAAAACCGTATCCCGGATGAATAGCATCAACGTTTAGTTGTTGGCAAATTTCTATAATTTTGTCGCCTTGCAAATAGGATTGAGCACTTGGAGGCGGACCAATACATACTGCTTCATCTGCATATCTTACAAAGGGCGCATTTCTGTCTGCTTCGCTATACACAGCTACTGTTTGAATTCCCATTTCTTTAGCACTACGCATAACCCGTAATGCAATTTCTCCTCTGTTGGCTACTAAAATTTTTTTCATACTTGCAAAACAAAATACTTTACACGAAGATAATAAAATGGTTTGCCCTGTGGTATTTAATTATTAAATGAATTGTTTTAACTTCTTAATCCTTGTACGAAAAACCAAAAAACAGAATTTTTACTCGAACTGTTCGTTAGCCCTTAGGTGATTTTTTACTCTTTCACTTGGGAAAAAATTATATCGTAATGATTTTAAATTGTCTTTTTAAACCAAGTAAAAGATGATAGATTACCGAAAAAAATAGAAATAGATATCCTGAATAAGGCAATAGTACGCTACTTTATTTGTCAGATTTTATAGTTAAATTCTCTAGCTCTTTTACTAGTTCATTCAGCGTATTCATTTGTATATGAATATTAAGTTCGATAGATTTTATAACAGTTATGATATTATTGATAACGGCAATGGTTTCAGAAGATTGTTTAGCTTCGTTGTTGATGTTGACATCAATGTTTTTTAGCCTTACCAATGATCGTTCGTAATGATTTTTTATATCATTGATATTAATTTCTTTTTCTGTCTTTGGGGTTGGCTGATAAAATGCTGATAAAATGCTTAGGTCTAAAACAGTAGAAATACGTTTAATTAAATCGGTATCTAATGAGTTTTTTTTGAATATTTCGTACACATTTCTGCGCGTACAGTGTATTCTTCGTGCAAATTCGGTTACACTTAGGCCTTTTTCCTTCACTTTTTGTTTAATTAATGTACCTAAATGCAATTCTTCATTCATAGCTATAAAAAACTGAATTTGCTTGATTTTACTCAAATGTAGGGCGGCCTATAGTAATTAAACAAGTGCGTATTGGCAATTAAATTTCTCACAATTGAGAAATTTAATTTCTCAATTGTGTTATTTTATATAATTTTGTACAAATTATTAAAACTATAAACTATGAAAACAATGATTAAAAAAGCTGCTTACTCACTAGCAGCCATGTGTTTGGCAGTAATCCTATTTACTGCATGTGGAAAAAAAGGATGTACAGATGCGTACGCTACCAATTACTGCGATGAGTGTAAAAAAGATGATGGTAGTTGTACGTACAAAGCAACTGTTCAGTTTTGGTACGATAAAGCAACAGCTGATGATTTGATTAATAATGTGAATAGTACTAGTTTAACTTATTATGTTGATGGTGTTATTATTGGATCTTCTGCTGCTAGTGTATATTTCACTGGAGAGCCGTCATGTTCACAAAATGGTGTAGTAGGAGTTACCAAAGATTTGGGTAAGTTAAAAACAAAAACGTCAACTTATAAAGTGGTTGATAATAATGATGAAACCCTATGGGAAGGTTCAGTCACTTTTGATGCAACAAAATCATGTACATCTATCCAATTAACTAACTAATATTTTAAATAACGCCAAAGTTTTTTAGATTTTTTAATTGATTTGACTTTTAAGCCTTTCAAATCAGAAAGGCTTAAAAATTTAAATAAACTGCCAATAATATTTAAAAATGGGGAGTAATCGAAAAGCCAAAAGGGTAGGGTGATAATTGAAATTATATTGTATGAGAAAACTTACGTATTTATTCGCAGTAACACTAGCTCTCTCAGCTATGTTGTCATCATGTTCAGTACAGCAATTTTCAGTTAATTCAGAAATACAGCCTTTTCAAAATGGAGGTCAAGTTTTTGGCGAAAAAACAAAGGGAAAAACTATCAATAAAAGTGGCGAATTATTTATTTTGGGAATCAATATAATCAATTGTAACACCCAAGAAATGGCAAAAGAAATAGATGCCAATCATTACACTATTGAAACTAAACAAAATATAGTGTCATATGCTACAAGTGTGTTTAGTGGCGGATTGATTGATTACAAGGCTGTAAAAGTTATTAAAAGAGACAAATAATATATTGTTAAATCAAAATCTACAATATTCTAACTCTTAAGCCTTTCTGATTTGAAAAACTTAAATAGTTAAATAAACTGACCATAACATTTAAAAATGGGGAGTAACCGAAAAGCCTGAAGAGTAGGATTATAGTTAAAATTATATTGCCATGAAAAAAATAGTATTAAGGAGTGTAGCATTTATTGTAATATTAAGTTCATGTACTACTGTAAAACAAATTGGAAAATTAAACATGGTATCAAACAGAAATGTAGATTCAAATGGAGATTATATTGTGCTTTCAACTTACGCAGGTGGCAGTAGTAAAGAACTTAGAAAATCAAGAGCATTAACTGTAGAGGATGCAATTGACAAAACAGTTCGTAAAATTCCTGGTGGAGAATATCTAATGAATGCTAAAATCTATATTGTTAAACATAGAAGGAAAATATATCTTGCTTGTGAAGGAGATGTTTGGGGTAAAAAAGGCGAAGTTGCTTATCGCGGATTTAAAATAGGAGATAAAGTAATTATTGATGGTTTAGTTAATTCTACTGCTAAAATAAAAGCATTTAAGGATGATAAAACTTGTTTTATTGAGAGGATAAACGGTTTGATAGAGGAGGTGAAGTATGATAGAATTAGTAAAACAGACTAAATAAGTTTTAAAAAAAACGCGTAACCGAAAAGCGTAAAGAGTAGGAATACTAAAATATAAATTATATGAAAATGTATAAAAAAATACAAGTTGTAATAACAGTTATTATTGCAATATTCTCTATTACTGTGAAGGCTCAATCAAACAAGTGTCTTACTATGCAAAATCTTCAAAAAAGCTTTGTTAAAGATCCAACATTAAAGCAAAGAATGGTTGATAGCGAAAAAGCAACTCAACAATGGATTAAGAATAATGCTCGAAATAAACAAGCTAGTAAGGGTGGTGTCATTGTTATTCCTACTGTTGTTCATGTAATTTGGAATAATCCCTTAGAAAATATCAGTGATGAGCAAATCTTATCTCAAATTGATGTTTTAAATGAAGATTTTCGGTTAATGAATACCGACAGTTT
>Ga0172373_10001020_pt1 | contig 45463 bp, 31 predicted proteins | sample Lak10m_2_FD_114546 | JGI IMG/M metagenome (GOLD analysis project Ga0172373, IMG submission 114546) | Freshwater microbial communities from Kabuno Bay, South-Kivu, Congo - kab_092012_10m | ecosystem: Environmental > Aquatic > Freshwater > Lake | place: Democratic Republic of the Congo... | reverse complement strand
TATCAATTTTAAAATTGCATTTTCCGCCTTTAAGCCCCACTTCATCAATGTTGTATTTCCCGCTAAAGACATCAATGATATCGAAAGAAAACAGCAACTCATTGGCGTAGATAAGGGTGTCCTTGCGTTTGGTGTCTTCTTCAATGTAAACGTTTTTAAGTCGGATGGAAACCATTGGAAAATTCTCCCAAAGGGTCAAATCGGCTTCCTTTACTTCCGACTTTGTTTTAATGTTTTTCTGGAATGACTCTAGCGCATAGCGTACAATCTCATCTTCATACACGGTGACAATAACAACGGCAGCAGCAATCATGGAAAGGAAAATTCCAAGCAGCCCCAATGCAATGCGCTTCAACCAAATTCGACGAAGCGATTTGGTTGGCACTTGGGCTTCTGTGTTGGGCAGATTTTCTTCCATTCTTAATCTAAATTAAGGCGTGAAGGAATTACATTTGAATATCGGAAACGATTTAACTGACATCGTGTTGTTTGAACAAAAAAAGAAAATCATGAAACAAATTTTAGTCCTTGCGCTTGCCTTCACTTACTCGGTAAGCCATGCACAAAACACACCCAAAGCTACTGTTGCGGCTAACCCAAAAACAGTCGCTCTAGAACGCATTACCTTACCAGACCTGCCATACGATTATGCTGCATTGGAACCCGTTATTGACGAAGAAACCATGCACTTGCACCACGATAAGCATCAGGCCACTTACGTGACAAATCTGAATGCCGCACTTGCCGATGAAAAATACAGCCGTTATGTTGGACTAAAACTAGTAGACTTTTTCAGTGCGCTTGATCCAAATGACGCCGCCATTCGCAACAACGCTGGTGGTGTTTGGAACCATTCCTTTTTCTGGAATTGTCTTTCACCAAAACCAACTAAACCTTCTGACGAATTGCTAAAGGCCATATCTGTAAGCTTTGGAAGCATGGAAAATCTTCAAGCAGCCATGGCAACTGAAGCGAAAAGCCGCTTTGGAAGTGGATGGGTGTGGTTATGCGCCGATGAAAAAGGTGGACTATTCGTTAAATCTACAGCAAACCAAGACAATCCGTTAATGACCAAAATTGGCGGTCGTCCGGGCACCCCTCTATTAGCTATTGATGTTTGGGAACACGCCTATTATTTGAAATACCAAAACCGTCGCGCCGATTATATCACCGCTGTGTTTGGAATTTTAAACTGGGACTTCGCTTACGCGAATTACAAATCAGCTAGAAAATAATTACTTCTTATATAGCGGCACTGTTGAACACGGTTCGCCAAACATTAAGCGGTTTACTTTAGACCTCAATTTAGCAGCTATGTTTACATAGACTTCTGGATTGAGGTCTAAACTTGTACAGCCTTTTATAATGACGTTTTTTCCTTCGTAGTCATTCGGATTCAACTGAGAGATAACCCAGTTCACTCGTGCTTGATCTAATTCCTTTTCAGAGGCAAAGACCACCGAAGCCGCAACAGGCTCAAGTTTCAAAGCCAACAACATAAACGCCCAAACCGGAACAATCGCATCATTCGAACAATAAATTCCCACTAGCTTTCCTTCGTAGTTCGAAACATCTAACCCCGAGACAGCCTCTCTGAAATCTTTTTCCTTCAACACCAATCCTTGCCATAACCAAGGCGCAATGTCTAACGCAATCGCCGCCTGACTCTGAACCATTTCCGCAAAGTCAAGGGTAATCAATCCGCTTTTGGCAACTTTGTTTTCGATCATAGAACAAAGATACTTCCTCTGCGCTAACTTTGTTAGACATGAGATTCTTCCTCGTTCAGTTGAAAGAGAGTTTTGGTTTCGCCCTGCAATCATTGGCTGTGAACCGCTTGCGCACAACGCTGTCGTTGTTCGGTGTAACCATTGGTATCTTCTCTATCATCTTTGTTCTTAGCGTGGTCGATAGCATGGAGGCCGATATGAAAGAAGGCCTTAGCATCATTGGCTCTGACTTGCTCTTCATTCAAAAATGGCCCATGGGACCTGAAAAAGAAGGGGGCGAATACGAATGGTGGAAATACTTCCAGCGTAGGGCCGTGACAGAAAATGACATGGAATTATTACGCGCCGAACTCGACCACATTCAGTCTGCAGCACTTCAAATAAAAACCTTTCACACCGCTGAATACAAAAACAACGCGGTCACCAATATTGGGGCTATTGGGGTTACCTACGAATACAATCAAACCATTGATTTGCAAGTTGAAAAGGGACGCTATTTTCTTCGTGATGAAAGTGACGGGGGAAGGCCTTCGACCATTATTGGTCCAGCCCTGGCCGACCAACTTTTCGGAGACGAATACCCCATTGGCAGACACATTAAAATCAATGGCTCCCAAGTAGAAGTGATTGGTGTGTTGAAAAAAGAAGGCTCATCTTTGTTCGGCGGCGAGCGCGATCTTGCCTGCTACATCCCTTTCACTTTCGCCAAACGTTTTGCTACAGATCAAGACGAAATCTCTATGATACTGAAAGGGAAACCTAGTATTACCGCAGAGAAATTAAAGGGGGAAGTGATTGCCTTGTTCCGCGGTATTCGGGGCATTCGTCCGGGTGAAGACAATGATTTTAGCGTTATAGAATCTTCTATGATTAGCGCTATGGTAAACAACATCGTTGGCGTATTCAATGTTGCGGGCATGTTCATCGGCATCTTCGCTATTCTGGTAGGCGCCTTCGGTATTGCAAATATTATGTTCGTTTCGGTGAAGGAAAGAACCAACCTCATTGGGATTCAAAAATCACTTGGAGCAAAGAACTACTTCATTCTATCGCAATTTCTATTCGAATCTATTCTGCTCTGTGTTGCCGGAGGAACCATTGGACTCTTATTGGTATTCGGACTTTTATCTGGACTAAACGCCCTTTCCGATTTTCACTTCTTCATGCCCTTTAGCCGAATTGCGATGGGAATTTCTATTTCAGTAGTAGTCGGATTATTAGCAGGGTTCATCCCCGCAAAGCAAGCATCGAAACTAAGTCCAGTAGAAGCTATACGCAGCAAGGGTTAGAAGCGGAACGAAATACCCACTTGCAACAATTCTCTGTTTGTGTAGGTGTTCGCCGTGGTGTATTGCAACTCATTTTTATTGTCGACATACACACTTTCAGGAACAATATACGTGGCTTTAGCACCGGCTATGCGTTGGTAACGAATGTCGAAAAACGTGGATCTACTTCTGTTCAAACGAAAACGCAAACCTATTCCGTATCCTGCAAGCAAGGTGGTACTTCTCGAAGCCACTTGAGCGTCTTGCACGGTTGAAAAACCTCCGGCATTGGTTACCGAAATATCGGTTTGTGTTTTGAACGTTTCAAACCCTAGAATTCCTTCTGCATAAGGCTGAATAGCCCCGTCGAAAGGTTTAAAACGAAGACCTGCTTCATAGCGATAATCGTTGTTGCGTAAACGATAAGTGCCAGGATTAGTAACGGTATCTCCTTGCGCATTAACACCCGAGTTTACTAAGATGTCCTTATTGTAAACACCCATAGAATTCCATGAAAACTGTGGAACAACCTCTAAACCCAACCGATGCAAGGGAATGCCTAAATTGGCTGAAAGCCCCATGGGCGTGCCTTTATACACCGTTGCAAAATCTCCAATGGGTTGAACAGCCTGTGCACCCACCGCCAACGAAGCGCGGTGCCTGTTACGTGGATTTCTTCGATCGTCGCGGTCTTGCGCACATACCGTGGTCGTAACAAGAAGCAGGAAAAGGAGGACACGAACTCGCATAATTCTATATTTTTTTCAGCACAGCCAAACTTTGTACCGAAACAAAAGTAAGCCGTTTGCCTTATTTTCGCTGAGATGGAAAAGCAGGAAATTTGGGTACTTGGACAAACAGGGCAACTGGCCACATGTTTGAAGCATGTAGCTTCCCAATTCCCTCAACTTCACCTTTCCTTTTTCAACCGCAATCTGGTGAATTTCGAAACCGGACTTTCCAATCAACTCGATGCACTTTCAGGACAACCTCATTGCATCATTAACACCGCTGCATACACATCGGTAGATCTCGCTGAACAAGAATTTTCAAAAGCGAATCGCATCAACGGAGAAGCGGTGCAAGAACTCATTACTTGGGCGCAATCGAAAGGCATTCCGGTGATTCATTTTTCGACAGATTATGTGTTCAACGGAGCTAACAACATCGCCTACACAGAATCTGATGTTACAAACCCTATCAACGCATACGGCGCCTCAAAACTACTCGGTGAAAAAGCAGTGCTGAACTATGCGAGGGGAATCGTGTTCCGCATTTCATGGCTGTACTCTTCCGTCGGCAAGAATTTTTTACTTACCATGAAGAACAAGATGAATCAGGGCGCACCGCTTCAAGTGGTTAACGACCAAATCGGATGTCCTACTTCTGCACATGCTTTAGCCAACGATCTACTGCGTATTTTACAAGAAAAAAAACTAACCGAACAAACATTCGGTTTGTATCACTATAGTCACGAAGGACAGGTCTCTTGGTTCGAGTTTGCAACTGAAATTAAATCGCAGCTTCAGGCTAACTCTAACCTTACAGCAGTTAGCTCGGAAGAGTTTAAAACGGCAGCAAAACGACCTGCATTCTCGAAACTCAATCCAACCAAAACTCTTAGTACTTTTGGCCTCCCACACAGAAATTGGAAAGAAGAATTAATAAACGAATTGAACAACATACACGCATGAGTACTCCGAAAGACGCCGCCATTTCAAAAGCGAATCATTGGAAATCATTCAACCTCGACGCAGAAACACGCGCCGAAATTGAACGCATGGAACAACACGATGAAAAACTGTTCATCGATTCTTTCTATTCCGATTTAGAATTTGGTACTGGCGGACTGCGCGGCGTTATGGGCGTAGGAAGTATGCGCATGAATCAATACACCGTGGGTATGGCTACACAAGGCCTCGCCAACTACATCAATTCGCAAGTAAAAGAGGGAAGTGTTGCTATCGCCTACGACTCTAGAAACAACTCGCCTTATTTCGCAAACATAGCAGCCGATATTCTAAGTGCCAATGGCATTCGCGTGTTTTTGTTTTCAGAACTTCGTCCAACCCCCTTGTTGTCTTATACCGTGCGCGAATTAGGTTGTACGTCGGGAATTGTTATTACCGCATCCCACAATCCAAAAGAATACAACGGCTACAAGGTATATTGGAGTGACGGCGGACAAATTCTTCCTCCGCACGACAAAGGAATTATCTCCGAAGTGCGCAACGTAGCAAGCTGGGCAGACGTTAAAAACACGCGTCGCGCTGAACTAGTAGAAGAAGTGCCCGCGCATGTGGAAGAAAGCTACTTGGCAAAAGTTCGTGATTTGTGTTTAGCTACCGAAGAGGTACAAAAAGAAAATAATGTTGGAATTGTGTATACTTCCATCCACGGTTCAGGAATTACGCTTGTTCCTAAAACCCTTCATGCGCTTGGATTTACAAACGTGCATGTCGTAAAAGAGCAAGAAGTTCCAGATGGAAATTTCCCAACGGTTGAGTCGCCTAATCCAGAAGAAAAATCGGCCATGAACCTCGCGCTTGAATTGGCGAAAAAAGTAAATGCCGAATTGGTTTTGGGTACCGATCCTGATACCGACCGTGTGGGTTTAGCCATTCGAAACCATAAAAACGAATTGGTTTTAGTAAACGGAAACCAAGCCGGAAGCTTGCTGGTGCAATACCGCATGCAAGTAGGAAAAGAAAAAAACCAACTTCCTCCCAACCCGTATATCGCTAAAACGATTGTAACCTCCGATTTGATTTCACGCATTGCACAAGACTTTCAGGTTCCTTGCTATGAAACATTAACCGGATTTAAATTCATTGCGGGTGTTATTGGCGAGCGCGAAGGGAAAGAAAGTTTTGTGGCCGGTGGGGAAGAAAGTTACGGTTATTTAGTAGGAGAATTTGTGCGCGACAAAGACGCGGCTCTTTCTTCAGTGCAATTCGCTGAGATTGCTGCTTACGCGAAAGCCCACGGAAGCTCGCTCTGGAATATGCTCATGCAGCTCTACTTAAAACACGGGGTGTTCCAAGAAGAATTGGTCAGCATTACCCTGAAAGGAATTGATGGCGTTGAACAAATCCAGGCCATGATGAAACGTCTGCGTGAAAATCCTCCTGCCGAATTAGGTGGAAGCAAGTTGGCCTTTTTACACGACGTTAAAGCAGGAACACGACTTGAATTAGCTACAGGAGAGAAATCACCGCTTGGACTGCCTTCTTCAGACGTCTTGCAATTCATCTTAGAAGATGGAAGCAAAATATCAGCACGCCCCAGCGGAACCGAGCCTAAAATAAAATTCTATTTCTCGTTGCGCAGCGAAATGAAAGAGGTGGAAGAGTACGAATCAATCTCGAATCAACTCATTGCACGTATCGCTCAAATTAGAAGTGAACTAGGCGTTTAATTACCTGCTTCTTTCAACAGAATTCGGAAGGTTGTACCCACGTTCAATTCAGAATGTAGGACAAATATTTTTCCGTCGTGGTAATCATTAACAATACGCTTGGTTAAGGAAAGTCCTAATCCCCATCCACGCATCTTCGTGGTGTATCCGGGTTCAAAGATAGTCTTCCATTTTCGCTTCGGAATGCCCTTTCCGGTATCTGTTACGTCAATACCAACACCCCATTTCACACTATGAACACGAAGTGTTAGCTTGCCTTTAGCGTCCATGGCATCTACACTGTTCTTCACTAAATTCTCAATGACCCAACTAAACAACGCTTTGTTTACAGCAACTTGCTGATGCGTTTCCGATACAATTTCAATCTCTACTTGCGATGATATACGCTTGCGCAAATAGTCCATGACTTCATGAATTAACTCGCCTGCATCAATTGGATTTAACGCCGCTTCAGAACCAATCTTAGAGAAGCGATCTGCTATGGTAGAAAGTCGTTCAATGTCCTTGTTAAACTCATTCATCAACTCTTTCGAAATTCCTTCTTCTTGAAACAAATCTCTCCAGCCCATCAACGCCGAAAGCGGTGTCCCTAGCTGATGTGCCGTTTCCTTCGCCATACCCACCCACACAAGGTTTTGTTCAGATCTGCGGAAAGTTGAAAACAGCAAATACGCTATCAATAAAAACACACCAATGAAACTCAACTGCAAATAAGGAAACATCTGCAACTGCGCAATGGTGTCACTATCGCCGTAAAAAATATACTGAGTCGGACGACCAGGAATGCGAATGACAATAGGTTCATACCCTTCCTTCATGGTAGCAAGGGCTTCTTTTGGATTTACTTTGAGCGTGTCTATTTTTCCTACACGAACAATTTCTGTTTGCGACTCATCCGTTACAATAACCGGAACCGATGCGGTATTGATAACCGTTTCATTGAAAAACGAATTCACCAAATCATCGATGGTGCGCTTCAATTCTAAGTACATCCGGCTATTGCTGTAATACACCACCAAATCAGCATCAGGGAAAGGAATGCTGTCGTGTTCGGCGGCGTATTGTCTCCTCAACACATCTACTTTCTCGGGTGATGCTATTAACTCTTGGCTAATGTTTTTAGAAAGCAACAAGTGGTGTTCTTCATCACAAACAAGAATTGGAATAGAGGTATTCAATGCTAATACATCTGCTTCAAACGTAAGGTCTCCATTCGGATTAGAAATATTCCGCATGGCTCGTCCGAGGATCTCTGCCTTGTTTGCTTCTTCGTTTCTTAAACTGTCGAAAAGAACCGTAGTCAGGTTCACCAATTCTTCTTTCTTGCGAATGGCCTTGTGCCATAACTCAACCTTCGATTTTTCTTCTTTTCGTATTGCTTTCGCAATACTGTTGGTGTACCACAAGGTAACACCAGCAATAGCGGCAGCTATGAAAAGAAGAATAATCTTCCAACGTTGTTTATGTGCGTATATAGCCATCTATTTTACCAAATCTAACATAAAGGCGTATTCCAATGCTACTTCACGTAACGCTTCAAAGCGGCCCGATTTTCCTCCGTGACCGGCCTCCATGGTGCATTTGAAATACAACTGGTTATTATCTGTTTTTAGTTCACGCAACCTAGCCACATACTTTGCAGGTTCCCAATACTGAACCTGACTGTCCCAATAACCTGTTGTTACAAGCATATTCGGATAATGCTTCGTTTCAATATTGTCATACGGCGAATACGAAAGCATGTAATCGTAATATTCTTTGTTCTTCGGATTACCCCATTCATCAAATTCAAACGTGGTCAATGGAATACTCTCGTCTAACATGGTTGTTACCACATCTACAAACGGAACCGCACTTACAATGCCTCGCCAAAGAGAAGGAGCCATATTTGCAACTGCACCCATCAACAATCCTCCGGCACTTCCGCCCATTGCAAACAACTTGTCAGAGGCAACGTAATTTTCTGCAATTAAGTGTTTCCCACAACTGATAAAATCGGTGAACGTGTTTCTCTTCTTCAGCATTTTACCGTCTTCGTACCACTGCCTTCCCATATCACTTCCTCCGCGAATATGCGCTATTGCGAACACGAATCCACGATTCAACAACGACAATCGAGAAATGCTGAAACCCGCATCAATGCTATGTCCGTAGCTACCATAAGCGTACAACAGACAAGGAGCACTGCCGTTTCTATTAAATCCTTTTTTATACACCAATGAGATTGGAACTAAGGTTCCATCCTCAGCTGTTGCATGAATTCGTTCACTCACGTAGTCAGTAGAAGAGAATTCACCCAATACCGGTTGTTGTTTTCGCAGAATGCGTTCTCGTGTTTTCATGTTGTAATCAAAAACACTTCCTGGCGTTGTCATAGAAGAATAGCCAAATCGCACCCACTCACTGTCGAAATCCGGATTGGTTCCAACACCTGCACCATACGCGGGATCTGGGAATTCCAAATAATGTTCTTCCGTATTATCCCAACGCATAATTCGAATGTGCGTTAATCCGCCGCGACGTTCTTCCAACACAAAATATTCTTTGAACAGTTCTACCGATTCTAACAAGGTGTCTTCGCGATGCGCAATCCATTCCACCCAATTTTCTTTCGATGTTGCATCTAACGGACAAGTCATCAAACGGAAATTCTTCGCGTTCAAGTTGGTAAGAATATAAAACTTGTCACCGTATTGGGTGATGCTGTATTCCAAGTCACGCGTGCGTTCCTGAAATACCGTGAACGTTCCCGTTGGATTATCCGCTTTCAAAAACCGATATTCATCGGATACGGTTTTCGAACTACCAATGATTAAATATTCCTTCGTTTTGGTTTTAAACACAAACGATGAAAATTCTTCATCCTTTTCCTCAAATACCAGCACGTCTTGCGATGGGTCAGCGCCCAATTCGTGCCTCCAAATTTGACAATCGCGAAGAGTTTGATCGTCTTTCTTGGTGTAGAAAAAATGCTTGTTGTCATTCGCCCATGTTGCGCCGCCGCTGGTGCCTGTAATCACTTCCGAAAACAATTCACCGGTTTCTAAATTCTTAACGCGAAGGGTATAAATACGACGACTTACTTCATCAACGCCATACACCATGAACTTGTTATTCTCACTGATGCTAAGCCCGCCGAGTGACCAATAATCCTTGCCCTTAGCCATTTCCGGACCGTTAATCAGAATCTCTTCTTCACCGGTTTCCATACTTTCTTTCTTTCGGCAATTCAATCCATAATCCTGTCCTTTTTCAAATCGCGAGTAATACCAAAAACCGTTTTGTTTCACCGGAACACTGCTATCGTCTTCTTTGATTCTGCCTTTTATTTCCTGAAACAGTTCTTCTTGCAACGCTTCGGTATGTTTCATTCCAGCATTCACAAAATCATTCTCGGCGTTCAAATAAGCCAATACTTCAGCGGTTTGTGCATCGGGTGATTCAGCATTTTTTTGCTCATCACTTAGACGCATCCAATAGTAATTATCTACTCGTTCGTGACCGTGTTCACGCAACACCACAGGCTCTTTCTTCGCTAAAGGTTTATTCATATTTCTTTTCCATTATCGCATTTGCAACAGCTAAGTCGAAAGGCGTTGTAATTTTTATATTCTCTTTATTTCCTTCTTCTAAAAAAACCGAATGACCGTTCGATTCTACAACCGAAGCATCGTCGGTAAACAGTTTAGAAAACTCTTGCTGATAGGCGTGCGTTAACATAATACGCTCAAAACACTGGGGTGTTTGCACCCGTTTGATAGTGTTTCTATCGATGGCCCGATTGCTTTCTCCATTGACTTCTCGAACTGAATCTACCTCATCAATCACAGGAACCACGGCTCTGTGGGCTTTCGCGCTAGCAAAACAATTTAAAATGACTTGTTTAGAAACGAAGGGTCGAACGGCATCGTGCACAGCCACATATTCAATGGAGCTGCTTAAGACAGCTAGTCCATTTCTAACGCTAAAAAATCGCTCTTCTCCGCCAACCACCACTTCATGCGCAGGGGCTTGAAATTGTGCGGCCATTTCTTTCCAAAATTGAATGTAGTCGCCGTGCATCACCACAATCAGTTGAGCGCCAGGAACGGCCTCAGCAAAGGCGTTCAGCGTATGAACTAAAATGGGGGTTTGCTGCACAGGCATGAATTGCTTAGGAAGTTCACCGCCCATGCGCTGACCTTTTCCTCCTGCAACTACAATGACAGCTTTATTTTGGTGCATGTAATTTTTCAATAACTCGTTCAACGGTGCTTTCTAAAACGCCTTCCTTTTCAAGGATGTGTTCCACAAATTCACGAAACGCGCCATCGCCCCCTTTCTTCATTCCAACCCAATGCGCGTGTTTTGAAATATACGATTGAGCATTTGCTGGAGAGCCTGCAAATCCTACTATTTTCAACAGCGGGACATCACCCAAATCATCGCCAATGAACGCAGTTTCTTCTGCAGTGACACCCAATTTCTCCCAAATTTCTTTTGCGCAAGACACCTTGTCCTTAATGCCTTCGTACAACAATTCAATGTTCAATTTAGCGGCACGGCGTTTCATGATGGTGGTGTTCTCACCTGTAATTATTGCCACGTGAATGCCTAGTTCACGACAGAATAATAGTCCGGCTGCATCAGAAGTATTGAATTTCTTCCACTCGTTGTTGGTGTTGTCGTAATACATTCCACCATCGGTCCAAACACCGTCAATATCTGTGATAATTAGTTTTGGTAGCATTAGCTCAAGTGTTCAGGATAAATTACTTCATCGGCAGGAATATCGCTAGTTAGCGTTTTGCCAATCACGTCGTTTTTCTGACGCCATTTAAATCCGTTCCCCGGCGACAGCATATGCAAATCACTTTCTTCAATGACTTCACCTGCTTTCATGGCTCTGCGTGTAGCTATGCTGCGCTCTAACTTGAGGCGCGCACTGGCAGCCGCTTCTTCAATGTGCATAGACTTATCGCCCATCCAAATTTCCAATTGACGTAAATCGCGAACCATTCTTCGAATACCATCAGGACCCAACGAGCCTGCCTGGTCTGTGCCCTTCAAGTTGCGATCCATGGTAATGTGTTTCTCAATAATTTTCGCGCCCATAGAAGCCGCGGCAATAGGGGTGACAATGCCTATGGTGTGGTCGCTGAATCCAATGGTGTAATCAGGATAGCGCTCCATTAAAAACGGAATCGTATTCAAATTCACGTGTTCCGGACGTGTAGGATATTCAGAGGTGCAGTGTAGCACTGAAACATTTGAATGGTATTTCGTAATTACATCCAACGCGTCATCTAATTCTTGTTCGCCCGCCATTCCGGTAGAAAGTATCATCGGAATTTTAGTTTCGGCCATAGCGGCCAAAAGCGGAAGGTTAGTTAAATCTCTGCTGGCTACTTTCAATGCATCGGGTGTGAACAGCTTCAAAAGACTAAGACAACCAACCGCGCAAAGTGTTTCTACGAATTCTAATCCTTTCGATTTTGCATACGTGTACAATTCGAAATGCTGTTCGTCATTCAATTCCAAAAACGCGCGATGTTCGCCATACGTGGCACCAAACGAATGTTTGCTGGTGTAAGGCGCCGCCATTTGCGAAGCACTTAGTTCTTCGTTCAAATCGCGTTTGGTCAACTTCACCGCATCCATGTGCGGTAAGGTTAAGTCGAATAATTCCACGTAAACATCTTCAGCGGCAACATCAATAATCTGCTTTGCTAAGTCAACAGATCCGTTGTGGTTCTGTCCAATTTCACCAATAATATAGGTGGCGTACTTGTTAAGTTCTTTCATAGGTTAGGTACCTGCAAATCTAATCGTTTCCCCCTGCATTTTTAAGCAATTCCGACAGTTGTTCCCTCAAAAACAACTTGCGCATGACTATCAACGCAGCTACTCCAATCCAAAGGGAAGCCATGGCCAGCCAAGGCGATGAAAAAGTCTCTGTTACTTGGGCATCTGAAACACCTCCTGCGCTAAGAATTAAACTGAATGAGTTGAACAGCCCGTGCGCCACAATGGCGGGCCACAGCGAGTTTCCCCAATAGGCGAAATAACCCAACAGGGCGCCAAGTAAAAACCGAGGGACAAAACCTGCCCAATTAAAATGAATCAAGGCAAACAAGAGTGCAGCAACCCAGATTCCAATGTGCCATGAACGTGTAAAGTGCTTCACCGTTTGCTGAATAAATCCTCTGAACATTAATTCTTCTGCAAGGGGCGCTACGAGTGCGGTTCCGAAGACAATGGCAAACGGATGGGTTTGCAGCAAGCGGGTTATTTCGTCATAAAAAAAATTGCTATTCTCTTCCAGTTGACCGGCCTTCCAAGCTGTTGGAATAAACGGCTCTATCCAATCATTTAAGAAATAAGTAAGTGGAAGGAAAGCCAACAGAACCGCTACTGCCCACATCCAGAAGCGCGGATTTCCCGGAACCAACCACTGTTTCATGGCTAGCTTCGTGAAGAAATAACGTCCAATGACGAAGGTGGTCAAGGCTAAAAACAATTGAACAAACGCGTTGGTCCAAAGCACATAAATGAAGGCGTCTTCTCCCTGAACCTCACCAGTTAAAACAGAATTAACGGTCTCGGCACTTCCAAACTTCGACACTAACAATCCGTAAAATCCAAGCTGCGAAAGCATGAAAACAAATCCAAAGGTGGTGAGCAGCAAAACGCTTTGTGAGCGGATAGACAAATAATCGAACGGGGATTTCATACGTTGTAAAGGTAATAGATAGGGGGAAAGAAAAAGTCCCCGACCGTTGTCGAGGACTTTTCCCTAAACCTTAACCAAAACTCCTGAAGAACTCAGGACACTAATGAGCAGTTTCCTGCTGCACAGCTTCTTCATTTTTCTTGCCAAAATTTGCTTTTAGCCAGATTTTACTTTTTTCACTTAATAAATACATGACTGGTACCACAATCAACGTAATGAACGTGGCGAAACTCAACCCGAACACAATGGTCCAAGAAAGCGGTCCCCAGAACGAAACGCTATCACCACCGAAATAAATCTTCGGATCTAATTCGGTAAACATGGTTACGAAGTCAATGTTAAATCCAACCGCAAGTGGAATCATACCTAAAATGGTCGCGGTTGCGGTTAACAACACAGGGGTCATACGAACACGACCTGCTTCAATGATGGCCTCGCGAAGGCTCATGCCCTGTTCGCGCAGGATATCAGTGAATTCCACCAACAGAATACCATTACGAACCACAATACCTGCCAAGGCCACAATTCCGACACCGGTCATAACAATACTGATGTCCATGCTGAAGATGGCCAATCCCAACAACACCCCTATCACACTGAATACAATTTCAGAAATGATAATTACTGTTCTTCCAATTGAGTTGAACTGAGTAATCAAAATAAGCACAATCAATCCCAACGAAAGCAACATGGCGGTTCCTAAGAAACTAGCCGTCTCTTTCTGTTCTTCTTGTTCACCTGTTAAGTTTACAGCCACACCGGCAGGTAGATTGGTAAACTCGGCCGCTTTATCTTGAATTTGAGAAACAACTTGGTTTGGATTGAAACCCGTTAAAACGTTCGAGCTTAAGGTAACCACACGCTTCTGATTCTTTCTACGAATTCCAGCATAAGTGCTGCTGTATTTCACATCGGCAAATGCGCTAATTGGCACCTGACGCACCTGTCCCATCATGGTCATGTCGCGATAGGTAATAACCATGTTTCGAATTTCCTCGAGGTTGTTTCGTTGATCTTCACGTAAACGGATTTGAATTGGATATTCATCTTCATCATCACGTAAATGCGTTGGCTGATCCAATCCGAAAATTGCTTTTCTAATTTCCATCCCTACCTGAGCCACTGCAATACCTTCACGGTTGCAACGCTCGCGGTCAATATCAATGACAATCTCTGGTTTGTTGCGTTGTAAATCGCTTTTCAACTCTTCGACACCAGGAATATGGGCGGCATCTAAATAATTCTTTAAGTCTACGCTCGCCTGAATCAAATCGTCGAAGTTTTCTCCTGAAATTTCAATGTTAATTGGTTTGGCAACGGGCGGACCATTCTGTTCCTGATCAACTGAAATTTCTACACCAGGAATTCCTTGAACAGCCGCACGAATGTCCTCTAAATACTTCGCGGTGCTTTGGCCATTTCGCTTCGCAAATTCAACGAAACCAACACCCACTTTCGCTTTGTTCGTGTATGGCGCACGGTCTTCATTAGACTCGTTTGCACCAACAGTTACATTGGTAATCACAGACTCAACAATCGGATTGTTTTCTCCAATGACACCATAGACGCGGTCTTCAATAATTCGGGCTACACTGTCAGTAGCAGATGCTTTGGTTCCTACAGGAAGCTTTGCATATACATAAACAAAGTTCGGTTCTGACTTAGGGAAGAATACAACGTTAGGCTGACGCATGCCAGTTACAACGATAGATCCCACCAGCAAGGCAAAAGTTAATCCCAATACCAATCCTGGTTTATTCAATGCACGGTTCAAGAAACGAGCATAGGAATTTTGAAATCTCGGCCATACCTTTTCTTGGAAACCATCAATGGCTTTCTTAATAACGAAGCGATAAAGCAAGTAGATAAGCAACGCAAAAATCATGAAGTTGCCTAAGCCAATATTTCCGCTTACATAACCTACCAATCCGATTACTACGAAAATAATAGACGTTACACCAAGCTTACGGAAGTTGATTTTCTCATTGTGCACATGCGGACGCATGAAGCTTACCGCAAACACCGGGTTAATGATATAGGCTACTACCAACGATGCAGTAAGCGTAATAATCAAGGTAATCGGCAAATACATCATGAACTTACCAATGATACCTCCCCAAAATGCTAACGGAACAAACGGAGCCAGCGTAGTTGCTGTTCCTGACAATACAGGTAAGAAAATTTCACCAGCCGCTTTCTTCGCAGCTATTTTAATTGGCACCTTGCCGTTCTCGTACAAGCGGTGTGTGTTTTCAATCACCACAATCGCATCATCCACCACAATTCCTAATCCCAACAAAAAGGCAAACAAGACAATCATGTTCATAGTGAAGTCTAGCCCTGGTAATACCAAGAAGGCGATGAACATCGACAATGGAACCGACAGCCCAACGAAAATCGCATTCGTCGCGCCCATGAAAAACATCAAAATAATAGTTACCAGAACGAAACCAATGATAATGGTATTAATCAAATCGTGCAGTGTAATACGTGTGCTCAAACTTTGGTCCCCAGTTACAACCACACTTACATCACCAGGAATCTCAGATTGCTGAGCTTCCTTAATGATTTCGTGAATCTTGTCCGACGCTTCAATCAAGTTCTCACCACCACGCTTAATTACGTTAAGGGTAATTACATTCTTCTTGTCTAATCGACCATAACTCTCCTGCGTTTTATGACTATCAACCACTTCGGCAATGTCACGAACAAACAACTTAGCACCATTGGCACCGGTAAGGACAATGTTTTTAATTTCTTCGATATCCTTGAACTCACCGTTTACACTCAAGGTGCGCTTCATGTCATCTACCTCAACACTACCGCCACTTACCGTTCTGTTCTCATAACTCAAAGCACGCTCAATATCGCCAATACTGATTCTTGCAGCTTGGGCTTTGTACATGTCCACATTAATCTGAATCTCACGCTCTAAGGCACCCACAATATCTACGCGGGTGATCTCTTTCATACTCTCAATCTTGTCTTGAAGATGCTCAGCATACTTCTTCAATTGGTCAAGGTTGTAGTTACCGGCAATGTTCACAAACAAGATTGGCATCTCCGAGAACTCGACTTCCATGACGTTCGGGTCAGCTGGCAAATCTTGTGGTAAATCTTTCTTCGCCTTATCCACCGCGTCTTTCACCTTTTGCTTCGCAACAGGTACATTCACATCCGTATTGAACTCTACAACAACACTCGAGAAATCTTGCAAACTGGTGCTGGTCACTTTCTTCACCCCAGCAATAGACTTGATTTGCTTCTCAATGTTTTTGGTAATCAAATTCTCTACATCCTTTGGTGCAGCACCAGGGTAAACGGTACTTACATAGATGGTAGGAATAACAATATCCGGGAATTTCTCCTTAGGAATACTGTTGTACGAGACGATACCCGCTAACGTAATAAAAATCGTTAGCAAGTAAATCGTAGTCTTGTTATCTATCGACCAACTCGTAGGTTTAAACTCTTTAAATTTTTCAAACATAATTTCAGCAATTAGTTTTCTACAGCCATACCTTCAGTCAATTCTGAAGCACCCGTAGTAATAAGTTTATCACCAACACTTAATCCGCTTAGAACTTCCGCATTGCCTCCGTATACAGAGCCAATGGTGATAGCACGACGACGTGCCACCCAGTTGCTTCCTTCAAATGAAGCCACATACACATATTGTGAATTGCTTTCGTTTTGAATAAGATTGATTGGAACTACAATAGCAGTTGGATTAACATAGTCAATCACCTTTACAACACTCACCATGTTCGGACGTAAGAATTCGTTCGATCCTGGCACTTTAGCTTCAACAGTAAAGGTTCTGGTTAATGGTGAAATGAATTTCGCAGTGAAGCTAATAGTTGCATCGAGGGTTTGATTCACATCAGGGAAATACAAGCTTACTTTATCACCCTTCTTAATCTTACTTGCGTAAGTTTCTGCCACTTCTGACTTCACTTTTAATGACGCTAAGTTCACAATGCGGAAGCAAGGATCTGGATTCTGCGGTGAAGCAAATTGTCCCAAACGTGCACCCATGTGATCAATCACACCGCTAATTGGCGCTTTCACTTTTGTTAATTCAATCTGTGCTTGAATTGCGTTGATTTGTTTTTGCAACGCGTTCTTCTGCGTTTCGGCTTGTAACAATTGTACTTCACTTCCAATTTTTTGATCCCACAAACGCTTTTGACGATTGTACACATCAACGGCCATTTCCAACTGTGGTTGAATTGCTGCGATCTGCGCCTGATAAGCACTGTTGTCTGTTTCTGCTAACAACTGTCCAGCTGAAACCACATCGCCTTCGTTCACATAAATCTTGGTCAACAAACCTGGAATTTGTGGAGCAACAACCACGTTGTTTTCTGCATCTACCAATCCTTGCATTTCAATGTAATGCTGATAAGGAGCAGCTACCACATCGGTGAAAACAACCTTTCTAACCTTAACCTCGTTCGGATTAATGTTAAGCTCTTTTTCCAACATGGCAATCTTACCATCCAAATCAGCACGCTGTGCTTTCAGGTCGTTTAACTCTTTTGTTTTGTCCTTTGGTCCGCATGAGGCAATAACCAAAGCAATAGCCATCAAAAAGGCGGCTGGTTTGAACATATTCATCGGTTTCATGATTTTCTTTATAAGGCGTTAAATGATTTTGATAATCGAGTCTGAGCGTTCATTAAACTCAAACGCGCTTGAAGCAAGCTCACTTGAGCTTGGATTAATTGAGAAGTTTGACGAGACAATTCAAAACTGCTCACCGTTCCTTCATCAAATTTTATTTGTGTTTTGGTAAGAATGCTGTTCGCCAAATCATACGATTGCTTGGCTAAACTCACGCTTTGTGTTGCATTCACATACTCAGCCATAGCGCTCTTGTATTCCAACTTCGATGCGTTAGTGCTGTATGCCAAGGTTTCTTCCATGCGCTTTACTTCCACACCCGCCTTCTGAATTCCTTTCATTTTTGCTCCACCTGATAGAATCGGAACATTAATACTCACTCCCCAAATCTGTGTTGGATACCACTGACCGTTATTAAAGAAATTGAATTCCTGTCTCAACGCTTGACGCTGCAAACTATAAAACGCAGCCGCATTAGGTAACAAGCGAGCTTGCTGATTTTTTACATTTAACTTCTGCAACGCTATGGCATCCTTGGTAATCATATTATCTACCAATACATCCGGATTAAACGGATTCTGCAATAACATTGAGTTAAACGAATCCAATACCGCTTGGCTGTTGTCGGTTAACACAATGCTGTTTTCAATAGGCATTCCAATGGTAAACTTCAACAAGTCTAAAGCAATTCCCTTTTGCATTTCTGCCGTGCGAATACGGTTGTTCAATTCATTCAACGACAGTTGCAATTGCTCAACATCTTGCGATTCAACAAAGCCTTCCTTCGATAACGCCTTGGTGTTTTCTAATGTCGATTGCAATACGTCGCGAGCCGAAACCAATAGGGCATAACTCTCTTCAGCAATCAAGGCCAAATGGTATGCTTCTTCCGTGCTGCGCTTAACATCAATTTGTGATTTTTGAACTTGCTTCTGTTGCATAGAAGCATACGCCTTCGATGCTTGCAAACCAATTAACCACGAGCCGTCAAACAACAATTGAGAAGCGCTAATCCCTGCAGTTACCTGCTGAGGAACACCAAACTGAACCGCAACCTGCGTTCCCGGTTGACCAAAAAAATCGCCCGGCAAAATGGACGTCGGACGATCAATGAAATTCTGATACTGAAGCGACCCATTAACCTGAGGTAATCCGATCGCAATCAACTCTTGCGTTTGAAGCTTGGCAACCTGAGCCGAAAAATCAGTGTTCTTCACCTGAAAAGCATGCTGAACAGCATATTCCTTTGCTGCTGCTAAACTCATTGGTGTTGGTGCTGCTTCTTGGCTCCATGCCGCTACACTCAGTAGCACTGCCGCCAGAAGCAAAACCATCTTTGTCTTAGTCCACATAGTAGTTGTTATTTTATGTTTTTAATACTCTTGTTTAGTAATTCAATTCCCTTGGGTGTGGCAATGCCATGAATGTGGTAAACAAACCACTCCATATAGACATCCGGTGCCGAGTAAACGTCCGACGGAAATAAGACTTCGTCAAACATCACTTCCATCTTTCCAATAAATAATTTGGCAATGACGTCTGCGTTCAAGTCGGTGCGATAAACCCCTTCCTTCTGACCTTTCAACAAATTATCATACGCACTGCGATACATGAATTGCTGACGACGTTCAATAAGATTATGGAAAATAGCGGGATGAAATTTCTTCATGTCATAAGTAACCGAAGGATGCAAATTTTTCAGCATCGTTACCGCCCACTTTTTAATTTCTAGATTTTCCTCAATGGCGTTCAATCCCTTTTCATAAAGAGAACTCAATTGCTTCTCTTCATATTCATTGAACATCTCAACAGCGCCTGACAATAAATCTTCTTTGTCCTTCACATATTGATAAAGGGTCTTCTTAGATATTCCTAACTTTCTAGAAATATCATCCATCGTCAAGCTCTTAATACCAAAACGTAAGAATAACTTGATCGATTCCGATAAGATATGGCACTTCTTTTCTTCCAAAGCGGCGCAAAGATAACCACGATTTCCACACCGGAAACAATTTTTGTAAAAAATGTTTCCTTCGTTACTTCACTCGCTTGAATGCATCGTCATTCCTGCGTTCGCGCCCTTTCACATTTTGGTTTCCAATCTTCCAAGTAAGGTTAACACGGAACAATCTCGACTCCCAACGACCGCTGGCGTCCATATACAATCCTCCGTATTGTGAAATACCTCTCCAACGCATCGTATGCAACAAATCGCCATATGCCACGCGCACAACAAACGCCCCTTCCTTAAAGGAATACTGCGCCGCGCCGTCAATACCACCCATCGATTTATTCTTAAAGGTTCCTCCCCAAACACTCGGCCCGTTATAAAATCCACTCAACTCTAAACTCAAATTCTTTTTCACTTTGAAGGTGTTCTGCATGAAAACATTGTATGAAGTGGCGCGCAAATCAATGGTTTTACCGTCAGAGAAGGCAGCGCGATTATGCAAGTTGTAAACCCCAAGGTTCATATAACCCTCCCACCATTTTGCCAATGGAATTGGACTTCCCAAATTGAACGAAATAACTTCCTGATAACCCAAATTTCGAGTCTGGATGTATGAGCGCGAAAACTGGGTGGTATCTGTAATCTCTGTAAAAAACCCAGTGGTCTTCGAATACGAAAGGCTCGTATTTACCATGTAAAACAGGGTGTGGCTCAGTTCAAAAACATCCGTGTATTGCGGTTTCAAAAACGCATTACCTCGGCTGTATGACAATTCATCAATTCGAAATTCGAAGGGATTCAAGTCTTGGTAACGCGGACGATCAATGCGTCGGCTATAGGTTAAATTGAAAACACTGGTTTCTTTGTGATTAAACGTAACTGCAGCACTTGGAAAGAAATTCGTATAGTCGCGCTTCACTTCTGTCAGGGGCTGCGGGGTCAGTGCGTCTAAATGTCCCAAACTATGCGTATTCTCCATACGTACACCCAACTGCCAACCAAACTTCTTCCAACGTCCAGAAGAGTTCAGGTAGGCCGCCATAACCCGTTCGTCGTAGCTGAATTTATTCGTGCGATTGCTGTCCAATTCATTGGCACCTTGCACCACATTGTAAAAATCAAGAGAATTTCGGGTGGAAACCTGCGTCACCTTTGCTCCTGTATCGAACTTAATCTTCTTCCACTTCGCGGTGTAATCTAATTTGGCTACTCCCAAATCAATTCCGGTGGCCGTGTTGTTCTGATAAATATGCGAAGTCGTAATGCTTCCGTCATTCAAGTAATAAATATTCGGTTGGAAATTGTTGTTCTTAATATCGAATCTTCCATAATCCACATCAATGTTCAACTGCTTATCATTCTTACCTTTCCATTGGTAATTCACGTTTCCACCAAAATTGTTTCGAATCCCATCGTTATTCGATTCTGCAATTAGCGTACTGTCCAAATAACCCGTCGCCACGTTCCCAATGGGTGTTTGACTGTTGCTGTTCCAATCGCTGTTTGAAAAATTTCCGTTTACAGAAAACCCAACAATCGATTTCTCACCCAAGTAAAAATCCGCCCCAGCTTTTAGGTATTGTGTTTTATCCCAACTGTGTGTAATCGATTTTTGATCGAACGAATACCCGTTCTGCTCTTTGTAAAAACGCATCAACCCCCAATCTTCATTGTTGTTTCCCCCGTAATTCACAAACAGGTTCACCTTCTCTGTGCGCTTGTTGTAATTCAAGGATGCATTGTACTTGCTGTAAATCTGAACACCATAACCAACGCCTACCGCTAAATTTTGTCCAAACGCTTTGTTCTTCTTTAGTACAATATTCAAAATTCCTGCGGTGCCGGCTGCGTCGTAACGCGCAGACGGATTGGTAATGATTTCTATTTTCTCAATCGCCGAAGAAGGAGTGTTCTTTAAAAAATTAGCTAACTGCTCGCCTTGCAAGGGAGATACGCGACCGTCTATGTAAACACGAATGCCACTCTTTCCTTTTACAATAATGTTGTTGTTATTGTCCACCACAATTCCTGGTGAGCGACGCAATACTTCCAATCCGTTTAATCCAATAGCATTCGCAGTTCCCTCTACGTTCACTACGGTTTTGTCCGCTTCCACTTGAACCAAGGGCTTTCTCCCCACCACCTCAACCGTTCCCGTCTCGGAGGTGTTCGGTTCCATCACAACATCTCCAAAATCTTTCGATCCCATGGCGCTGGTAGAAATAATTAGAGGCTTCATTCCCACCATTGAAAACTGAATAAAAACGTCCTCTAGTAATGGAACGCTTATAGAAAAATGGCCCACTTCATCAGATAGCTCCGCTTTGATAATCGAGCTGTCAGCAGGGTTATGCACCGAAACGCTCACCATCGCTAAACGTTCACCCGCTGTGTTCTTGATGTTACCTGTAAATTCAACCTGGCTTAACGCAACAACACTGGATAAGAATAGACAAATAAGAATAAAAATGTTCTTCATAGTTCCTAGACGCAAAAATGCACGCGAAGTTACAGCCAACTTAAGATTTTCTTAATGAACTTTTTTAGACGAATTTTGTTTCCAACTTATGAAAGCAAAATCCTCAATCCCACATTCTCATTCTCATTCTGTTTCTCATTCTCCTTCCAACCCAATCCAACCCTCTCCAACCCTCTCTAACCTTTTCCCTTCTCCAACCCTCTCTAACCTTTTCCCTTCTCTTGTCCTTTCTCTTTTCTTCTTTATCCTTTCTTCAGCATCCATCGCCCAAAACGGCAGTGTCGTTGGAACGGTCATCGATAAAAACACGCAAAAATCCGTTGTCGCAGCTGCGGTAGCTCTTGAGGGAACAACCCTCGGTGCCGTTACCGATTTCAACGGAAACTTCGAGGTCCGTGGTATTACTCCAGGAACCTACAACATTAAAATCACTTCACTTGGTTATTACTCGCAAGACTTGTTCAACGTGGTTGTAACCAACGGAAACACCAACACTTTCACCATAGAACTCGTTCCTTCTTCTACCGAAACCTCGGTGATTGAAATTAAAAAATACAGCTATGGAAAAGTGGCCGAAACGCCTCTTTCCGTACAAAGCCTTACGGCCGAGGAAATCCGTTCCAACCCCGGCGGGAACTTCGACATCTCACGCGTAATTCAAGCGCTTCCGGGTGTAGGCGGAATATCAGGCGCCGGAGAAAGAAACGACTTAATCATTCGCGGGGGTGCACCTAGTGAAAACGTGTACTACCTAGACGGAATTGAGGTTCCTCAAATCAATCACTTCACAACCCAAGGTTCTTCGGGTGGTCCACAGGGTATCATCAACGTAAGCTTCATTGAAACAGCAACACTTAATAGTTCAAGTTTCAACGCAAAATACGACAATGCGCTTTCTTCTGTGCTGCAATTCAAACAACGCAACGGAAACAACCAACACCTCAAAGGAAACGGCCGTATTTCTAGCACCGAAGTAGCAGGAACACTGGAGGGCCCACTCGGAAAGAACACCACTTTCCTGGCTTCGGTTCGTCGCTCGTACTTGCAGTATTTCTTCGCATTGATTGATTTGCCTATTCGCCCAAACTACTGGGACTTTCAATACAAAATCAATTCAAAACTCAACGAGAAAAACACCTTAACAACCATTGGAATCGGTGCTATCGATGAATTCACGTTTGCTGTTCCGAAAAATTCAGATCCCACCAAAGAATACATCATTCGCTCAAATCCAAACATTAACCAATGGACTTACACCGTTGGTGTTACTCTTAAACACACGCTGAACAACGGATTCTATAACCTAAGTGCTAGCAGAAACATGTTCAACAATCGCCTCGATAAATTCGAAGATGCACAAGATGGCGATGAATCTAAACGCACACTCAAAAGCAATAGCCAAGAAATTGAAAATAAACTGCGCCTCGAGGTAAACCAGTTCTTCGGTTCTTGGAAGCTCATCTACGGCTTGTCAGCGCAATACGTGAAGTACAACCAAGACTTCTTTGTTCGCTTGGCGCCTTCTTACGTAGACGGACAAGGCAATACCATTCCCGCTATCAACTATAGCTATTACAACGCTATCGATTTCTTCAAATACGGCGCGTTTGCTTCAGTCAATAAAAAATCAATGAACGAACGTTTATCATTAACCTTCGGTATTCGTTCAGATATGAACTCATACACCACCACAGGGAATAACCCATTAAAAACAATTGCACCACGCGTATCTGCATCCTACTCGCTAAGTCCAGAATGGAATTTAAACGCCTCTCTAGGCCATTACACAAAGCTTCCTGTGTATACAGTGCTTGGTTACAAACAAAACGGACAATCGGTCAATAAAAGCGTCGATTACATCACGTGTAACCACGCAGTACTCGGACTAGAATACCTTCCCAACAATTCCTTGCGCATGACCGCTGAAGGATTCTACAAATTCTACGACAACTACCCGGTGTCGCTTGACAAAGGTATTTCACTCGGAAACGAAGGGGCTGCTTACGGTGCTATTGGCAATGAACGCGTAAGTTCTACCGGACAGGGACGCGCTTACGGATTCGAATTATTCCTTCAACAAAAATTCACTAAATCGTATTTCTTAACTGCTTCCTACACCTTCTTCAAAAGTGAATTCACCAACCTCGACGGCAAATACTCACCATCAGCTTGGGACAACAGACACTTGCTTTCGTTAATCTTCGGAAAAAAATTCAAACGCGGTTATGAATTAGGTGTGAAATACCGCTTGGCAGGTGGTGCGCCGTACACGCCTTACGACATGGATTTGTCGCGCCTCTATTACTACACCACAGGCGTAGGAACCTTCGATTACAGCGCCATCAACTCACAACGTTTACCACTGTTCAATCAATTAGATATTCGTATCGATAAAAAAATCAACTTCAAAAAATCATCGCTCGATTTCTTTATTGATATCCAAAATGTGGCTAACGCGAAAACCTACAGCCAAGACCTCTATACCTTCCAGCGCAATAATTCAAACACGGGATACCAAACCACAGACGGACAACCGTTGCGTGCAGACGGAAGTAACGCCATACCGGTATTTATCCCAAATATCAATGGAAGCCTAATTCCAGCAATCGGAATTATTTACGATTTCTAAAGAGGAAAATCTGCAGGCCGTGCTTCGTGCATAATAGCATACACCTGCTCTACAATATCGTCAACAGACGGCTTGCTGAAGTAATCTCCATCTGTTGAATAAGCAGGTAAATGCTCCTTTGCAGTCAGTGTTTGAGGCTGTGCATCTAAATAATTAAACGCGCCTTGCTTGTTAATGATTTGATCAAGAATGTAAGCAGAAGCACCTCCCGGAACGTCTTCATCAACAATCAACAACCGACTTGTTTTCTTCACCGAAGCAGCGCAAACACCTGTTAAATCAAACGGCAATAAGGTTTGTGCATCTACTACTTCTACCGAAATACCCATGCCCGCCAATTCCTCAGCTGCAGCTAAGCATAAGTGAAGGGTGCTACCGTAAGAAACAACTGTTAAATCAGAACCCTCAGCTACAACTTCTGCAATGCCCAACGGAACAATGTACTCTCCCAAATTCGAAGGCATTGCTTCTTTCTTGCGATACCCGTTCAAACACTCAACAACAATCGCCGGGTCATTTCCTTTCAACAAATTGTTATACATCCCTGCTGCTTGGGTCATGTTTCTTGGTACACATACATGCATACCGCGCACACTGTGAATAATAGCGCCCATAGGGCTTCCACTGTGCCAGATGCCTTCCAAACGGTGACCGCGAGTAGAAATAATAGCAGGTGCCATTTGTCCTCCTGCCGTTCTATAACGCACCGTTGCTAAGTCATCACGCATGATTTGCAACGCGTAATAGATGTAATCTAAATATTGAATTTCAGCAACCGGACGCAAGCCGCGCATAGACATGCCAATGGCTTGTCCTAAAATAGTTGCTTCACGAATACCCGTATCTGAAACGCGCAGTTCGCCGTGCTTTTCCTGCAATCCTTCACAGGTCTGGTTTACCCCACCAATCTTCCCCACGTCCTCACCAAAGATCATCACTTCGGGCATTTCGGTTAATTTCTTATCCCAAAAATCACGAAGAATAATACGTCCATCTACTTGTTCTGCATTCGCGTCAAAATGCGTCGAAACACTGCGTTGGTAATCTGAATTGGGTGCATACAAATGACTGCTATAAGCGTATTCCATGCGGCGTTTCGCACCCGCTAACCAATTCGATAATTGCTCAATGCCGTTCGATTTTAATCCGCGTGTTAAACGAATCACTTTTCGTGCAGCACTATATACGTCCTTTCTAATTTCTGTTGTCTTCAATGCAGCAATCACAGCATCAATACTAGCGTGATTGGTTTCTGATTTTACTTGCTCTATCAAAGGAAGAACGTCTTCCAAATCTTGCTTAACAATAGCAGTAAACTCAGACCAAGCCGTACGTTGTTCATCACGCACTTGGTTCTTCGCTTTGGCGCGTAATTCATCCAATTCAGCTTGATTCGCCATTCCTTTCGAAACAATGAATTCCCCGAATTTCACCAAGCAATCGAAGTGTTCATACCACTCCAACAATTCTTTCGATTTATAACGCTCGTGCGAACCACTGGTGCTGTGACCTTGTGGTTGTGTTAATTCCTCGACGTGAATAAGCACAGGCTGGTGGTGTGTGCGCGAATGGCTCACTGCTTTTTCAAACGTGATCATCAACGCGGCATAATCCCACCCCTTTACTTTAAATATTTTAATCCCGCCTTTGCCAGGCTCACTCTGCATTCCGTCTAGCGACTCTGAAATGCTCTCCTTCGCTGTTTGATATTTTTTAGGAACTGAAATCCCCCAGCCATTATCCCACACACACATACACATCGGAACCTGCAGAACTGCCGCGGCATTCATCGTTTCCCAAAATAATCCTTCACTGGTACTTGAATCGCCAATAGTTCCAAATGCTACCTCATTTCCGCCTTTTGAAAATTGTGTGCGATTGTGCAAACGTCCATTGGCTTTGTACACCTTAGAGGCTTGTGCAAGTCCCAATAAACGGGGCATTTGTCCGCCAGTTGGAGAAATATCAGCAGAAGAATTTTTCATCTCCATGTGATTCTTCCAATTTCCATTGGCATCAATAAAACGTGTTGCGAAATGTCCGCCCATTTGACGGCCACCTGAAGAAGGCTCCTTGGTCACATCTGTATGCGCATACAATCCCGCAAAATATTGCTGAACAGTAAGCTCACCAATGGCCATCATAAACGTTTGATCGCGATAGTAACCCGAACGCCAATCGCCATGCTTGAACTGACGAGCCATGGCTATTTGTGCCAACTCTTTACCGTCTCCGAAAATTCCAAATTTCGCCTTACCCGTAAGCACTTCTTTTCTTCCAAGAAGCGACGCCTCACGACTTAAACACGCTAAGAAATAATCGTCTAATAATATCTTCTTGGCGGTCTCATTAACCGCCTCTTTGGTGGCCATTGTCATAGCGCAAAGATACCTATTTCAAGGCATCAATTCTAGGACGAAAAAGAAAGTTAATTAAGCAGGTTCAGAAGGAGTCTCTTTCTGAATTTCAGGCGCCACAGGTGCCTCTGGCGAAGCGGGTTCTGCCGGTGCAGGTTCAACCGTTTCCTGTGCAACTTGAACCGGTGCTTGATAGGTTTTCGCTTGGGCGGGTGGGGTAGGGAAATCAACTACTTGATCAAGTGGAACCTGCGCGTTGCGACGCATATCATCGGCACTCTTCAAAATCTCATTCTGAACATCCTTAGCCGCATTTCTGAACTGATACAACGCCTTTCCTAAGGTCTTAGCCATGGTAGGAACTCCCTTTGCTCCAAACAACAAAAGGTAAATGAATAGAATCATTAAAATTTCGCCCATGCTCATGGCGCAAAGGTAATGGCAATGGGTGCACAAAAAGAAAAGTGCCGAAGAAATCTTCGGCACTTCTCAAGTTATTTTAAATCGAAATTATGCCTCTTGCTTCTTTCCAAACAATTTACGCATATCTACAACAATTGGTGTTGCAATGAACAAGGTAGAATACACCCCACTTACAACCCCAATAATCATCGCAAAACAGAATCCTTTAATATCATCGCTACCGAAGATGAACATCACAATCAAGGTCAACAACACCGTCATAGACGTATTGATAGAACGTCCCAATGTGCTATTCAATGCATCGTTGATAGTTGATTTCAACTCTGGGTTTCTACGCTCACGGAAGTATTCACGAATACGGTCAAAGATTACTACGGTGTCATTGATAGAGTAACCAATTACCGTAAGAATAGCACCGATGAAGTTTTGGTTTACTTCCAATGTAAATGGAACCAATCCGTTCAACAAGGTGAAGGCCGCAATTACCATCAAGGCATCGTGGAACAACGCCACAGTGGCACCAATCGCAAAGTCAACTTTACGGAAACGGAACACCACATACACCCCTACGAGAATCAAGGCAATGATAGCAGACCAGTAAGCCTCTGCACGAAAGTCATCACTCATGGTAGCATCTACTTTGTAAGATGATGTAATCTCGTGCTTTCCAACTGTATTCAACGCTTCATCAACTTTAGCACGAACTAGCGCGTCTGCATTCTCTGAAGTTTCATTAACTAAGTAGTTGGTCGTGATTTTAAACTCATTACCAGCATTTCCAATTGCCTGAACAGTTGTACCCGCTTTGTTACCATCTGGATTAACCAAGTAAGTGCTCAATGAATTACGAAGGGTTTCTGCATCTGCTTGTTGTTCAAATTTCACTTTGAACGAGCTACCACCCGCAAAGTCAACACCCATGTTAAATCCACGAGTAGTCCAAGAGATAGCACCTGCAATAATGATAATCGCAGAAATCGAATAATAAATGTAACGCTTGGTTACAAAGTCGAAGTTCATTTTAGTGAACCAGTTCTTCGTAATGCTGCTGTAGAAAGTAATCTCTTTCTTGCTCTCTAAACGACGGTATAAAATCAATCGAGAAATGATAATCGCCGTGAACAACGTAGTGAAAATACCAATGATTAAGGTAGTTGCGAAACCTTTAATAGGTCCTGTTCCTACAAACAACAACACCAATCCGGTAATCAACGTAGTAGCGTTACCATCGACAATCGCACTAATCGCTTTCAAGAATCCTTCGCGCATCGCTGCCGAAATAGGCTTACCTAAACGCAATTCTTCTTTCACACGTTCGTAAATCAATACGTTCGCGTCAACCGCCATACCCATGGTTAATACGATACCCGCAATACCAGGAAGAGTAAGTGTTCCGCCCAATGAAACCAAAGCTCCAATCAAGAAGAATAAGTTGGCAATCAAAGCCACGTTAGCTGCCCAACCCGCCCAAGCGTAGTAGAACACCATGTAAATCAAAATCAAGATGAAGGCACCAATGAATGAGTAGATACCCGCTTTAATGTTCTCTTCTCCTAATTGTGGTCCAACAACAACCTCGTCAATAATACGAGCTGGGGCAGGTAATGAACCCGCTTTTAACAAACCTGCAAGGTCTTTCGCTTCTAAAATTTGCTTATCGCGATCGTCGCCAGAACCAAACGTAATAACAGATTTTCCATTAGGAATTTCTTCGTTAACCGATGGTGCACTGTAAACAACGCTATCCATAACTACAGCAACAGCACGGTGGTTGTCAGCTGCATTTCTCTTCGTCATTTCTCTCCACTTCGGTGCGCCCACATCTGGACTCATGCTCATCTCTACAACTACACCACCTTTAACCGGATCAAAGTCTTGACGCGCATCGGTGATAGCCTTACCATCTAATGGTGCACGGCCATTCAATTCATCTGCTTTAATTGCATACAAGGTAGCAGTACCTTTTTCTGCTTTAGCACCCCACAACAAACGCAAGTCTTTTGGAAGGATGGTTTTAGCTAAATCAGAACGAAGAATTGCACTGATTTCATCCACATTCGATGCTTGTGCAAATCCAATCAACGCAGAAGGTGGCGTTTGGTTGTCTTGTGGAACGTTCAAGCTCAACAAAGCAAACAACGGATTCTTACGTTTCTTTTCTTCTTCAGATAATTGATCGTTTGGTTTAACCTCACCCACTTTCGTGGTATCTGGAATGATAGCACCCGTGCTATCTGTTTTAACAGCGGCTAAACCGTATAATTCAGGAGCCTTGATTTTACCCAACGCTTCGTTCAAGTTCACAATCGCTTGCGCAATTTCTACGTTGAAGTAAGTGTTCCAGAACTCAAGGTTCGCAGTAGATTTCAAATTCTTTCTTACGCGCTCTTGGTCGCTAACACCCGGTAATTCAACAATGATACGGCTGCTTAACGCTTGCTTTTGAACGTTTGGTTGTGTTACACCAAATTGGTCAATACGCTTGCGAATGATATTCTCAGTATTGTCAATAGCATCGTTCGCCTCTTTGCGAAGTGCTTTAATCACATCGTCATCAGACATGTTTACTGGGAACTTGTCTTGAGATTGTGGATTATTGAAAATTCTCCACAGTTGAGTTTGACCGTTGTTTAATTTCTTCCATTCAGACTCGAACAAAGTAATGAAGTCAGAAGTGCTATTGCGTTGCGCCTTCTTAGCATTCTCAATAGCAGAGGTGAAGGTTGGATTCGAGTTGTAATCGCTCAATGCAAGAATCAAATCAGGAATACTTACCTCTAAGGTTACGCTCATACCGCCGCGTAAGTCAAGACCCAAATTGATCTCGTGCTGCTTTAAGTATGAATAGCTATAACCCATCATTGGGAAAGCCACAGCGTCTGCACTGTCGCGAAGCGCTTTGTTGTACAAAGCTTCTACGCTAGGGTCATTCGCATCAACTGAATCGCCTAGCGAAGCCAATACTGCTTGTTTAACAGTATTTTCATAATTCTTAGCAATGAAGCTAAACGATAACAAGTACGCTACTGAAAGCGTCAATAGGATTATAAAAATCCACAACAACGATCTATTTTGCATGAAAATAAGGTGTTTTGGTCAAATACAAAGGTTGCAAATATAACTAAAACGCAGTTAGAAAGAGCATAGACAACAAAAAAGGTTGGGAAAACCCAACCTTTTTCAATTTATCGATTCGGATTAGATTAATCCGTTTTCTTTAGAACGTTTTAACGCTTCAGACAAACCAATTTTGTTAATGGTCTTCATTCCTTTCGGAGTTACGCGAAGCTCAACCCAACGGCTTTCTTCTTCTAACCAAAAACGCTTGTATTGCAAGTTCGGATAGAACTTACGGCGTGTTTTAATATTCGAGTGAGAAACGTGGTTTCCTGTGATAGTTTTCTTTCCAGTAATTTGACAAACGCGTGCCATATCTCTTAGTTTTTGTGAATAAAGGGGTGCAAATATAGGGAACTTTTTAATAAATACAAGTTTTATCCACCAATTTCTTTTAATAAAAGCATGAGTATGGCCCAAGTAGCCATTTCTCGGTTCCTCTGTCGGTTGGTTCCAAACTTCAACTTCTTCCATTTTTCGCCCAAAACAGAGGAAACACCTATGAAAATAGTTCCCACCTCGTGGCGTTCATCACCCCCTGTTGGACCTGCCCATCCTGTCGTGGCTATACCGTAACTCGTTCCTGCTTTCTCACGTACCGCCTTCGCCATAGCACTCACAACCTCTGCACTCACCACGCCATGTTCACCAATAAATTCCTTCGACAATCCCAACAACGCTACTTTCGACTCCACCTGATACGTCACCAGACCCAACTTAAAGACGTCGCTCGCCCCACTGACCTCTGTAATACGCTCAGCGACCATTCCCCCCGTGCAACTTTCCGCAATGGCCAAGTTCTCTTTCCTTTCGAAAAGTTTAGCTACTAAATTTCCCGCTAAGCTCTCCTCATTGACACCATAGAGGTAATCCGAAATCAACTCGCGCAATTCCTTTTCCTTTCTATCTAATCGCTCTTGCATCTCTTCCTTACTGCCTGTGGCGTAAGCCGACATGCGTAATTTCACCAATCCGGGCGAGGGCAAATATGCCAACTTAATTTGTTCGTCAGCCAATGAATCCTCCCAAGTGGTTAGCAATTCAGCTAGAAAACTTTCACCAATACCTTGAGTCAAATACGTTCTATGCAATATAGTTGGCAGCGAAAACGCCTTGCGCACACGTGGCAACACCTCGTACTCAATGAGGTATTTCATTTCATAAGGTACCCCAGGCAAAGAGACACACGCCTTACCTTCATGCGAAAACCACATGCCGTTTGCGGTTCCTACCATATTCTCTAAAACTTCACACGACTTAGGAACAAGAGCCTGGGCTTCGTTCACCGGAAGAAAAGGTACACCTCGCTTCTCAAAATAAGACTTCACACGCTGCAGTGAGGGCTCATGCATGACCAATTCTGTATTGAAATATGACGTCAACGTCTTCTTCGTAATGTCGTCCTTCGTCGGACCCAGTCCTCCGGTAATAATTACCAAGCTAGCCTTGGTAAACGCATCGTCCAGCGAAGCGCGAATAGCATCTTCATCGTCTGCAATGGATTTGCTTTCCACCACTCGAATTCCTTCGGCATTAAAAGTTGCTCCTAGCCAAGACGCATTTGTGTTAACGGTTTGTCCAATCAGCAACTCGTCGCCAATGTTAATAATCAGTGCTTTCATATTTAGAAACTCTTAGGTCAAGTGGAAACCATTTTTTATTAATTTGGTTCACACTAATTAACGAACCTTATGAAAAGACTTTACTCTTTTTTAGCAGTCGGAATTTTTGCTCTTAGCGCATCTGCGCAAGTGAGTCAGAAAGTCCCAGCTAATGCCCGTCAAGGGGTTAAATTTAACCCGAAAACCAACACCGCTGTCGGTGTTAACGCAACTTCATCACCGAAACCACACTTCTTGGTTCAACAAGATAAAATGATTCAGGTGGAAGAATTGGTTGGAACCAGCATCTACGATTTACAAACCAACAACTCGATTCAAAACCGTATCATCGCTGACGATGCTGGTGTTGCCGCTGCGTTCACATACAGCGCAACTAGCGCAACCAACACCTACCCCGATCGCGGAACAGGTTACAACTACCGCACTGCCGGGGCTTGGCAAGAAGACATTACAAGCCGCATTGAGTCTATGAGAACCGGTTGGCCTTCACTTATTCACACAGGCTCTAATGCCGAGTTGGTATTGAACCACTCAGGTTCAGGTGGAATTAAAGTATGGAAAAGAAATACCATCGGAAGCGGAACATGGACCAACACCGTTGTTCCAACTACTTCTGGACTTGCTATGCTTTGGCCACGCGCGGTAGCGGGTGGTGCCGACGGCAATACCATTCATATGATTTGTGTAACCGATCCAACAGGCGCGGCTTATTCAAATGGTATGGACAACGCCTTGTTGTACAATCGCTCTACCGATGGCGGTGCTACGTGGGATCTTACAGAGGTCCTACTTCCTGGTGAAGACTCTTCCATTGTAAAATCGTTTTCTGCCGATACTTACGCAATCTATAGCCGCGGCAACCGTGTTGCTATCGCTTCATTCGGAGAACTTCAAGATTCTTACTTGTGGGTGTCTGAAGACAATGGTTCTACCTGGACTCAACAAATCATTTGGGACTTTCCTATCGATAACTACTCGATTGACATGGGAACCGACATTGAATTAGACGGAATTCAAGACACTATTCTAGCGTCTGACGGAGCTGGCGCTGTTTACATCGATGCTAGCAATGTGATTCACGCTGCCTTCGGTTCTATGTTCTATACCGATGATCTTGGTGTTGTTGACTCGGTGTATAGCTATTTCCCGCTTACAGGTAGCGTTCTTTATTGGAATGAAGGCATGACTAATCCTGCTGCCGAAGTCATCATCATTGGTGAAGCTCCTGACAACGATCCAGCTGCTCCTGCCGGAATTACAGAGGTTGGACAATACGGAAACAGCGGTGTGAACTCGCACCCTCAGTTCGCAGAAGCTGCAGATGGATCACTGTACTGCACCTTCCGCGGTGTCAACGACTTGTTCTACAACGGCCAAGAATATCTCGATCATATTTACGGCGTGAAATCCGACGACGGTGGAGTAACCTGGTCGGCAACGGCTTCTGATATTACACCAGATGCAGGAGAAGATGGATTTGAATACATGTATGCATCAACTGCTCCGTTTGCATACGGCGATAAAATTCACATGATCGTTCAACGCGACTTAGAGCCAGGTATTCACGTGCAACCTGAAACTGCTGCTGACCCAATCACAGACAACGATCAAATTTACGTTTGTATTTCTCTCGATTTAGATGCTGTGGAAGAGGTTAGCGCAACACGTGCAAACGTTAGCGTATTCCCAAATCCTGCAAACAATCAAGTAACCATTCAATTGCCTTCAACTGAAACAGCTACCATTACTGTTTACACTGTTGACGGACAATTAGTGAAAACTAGCAATAGCACACACACTGGAAGAACTTCTCTTGATGTGTCTGCATTTGCCCCTGGTATATATCAAGTAAAATGTACCAACTCAAAAGGTACCTATACTACCCGATTCGTAAAGAATTAAATCGGGAAATCCTACAGAAAGGGCCAGCGCATTGCTGGCCTTTTTTTTTTGTATATTCATCGGGCTAAATGAAACCACCATACATCCTAATTCTGCTCATGCTGCTTGGCACATACGCCAGCTTCGCTCAAAGCGTTAGCGACTGCAATGGTGCCATTCAAATTTGCCAAGATGTTTATACGGAAACCAGTTCAACAGCTACTTCCGGACAGGTCTTCGAGCCAACTGGTTCGTGTAATCAAGGTATAGAAACAAGTAGCATGTGGTACACCTTTACGGTAACACAAACAGGTAACATGGGGTTTATCCTCAACCCTAATAACGTGGACGATGATTACGATTGGGGCATGTTCAACATCACCAACGGAGGCTGTGCCGGTATTTCTTCAGGAACATCCCCCGAAGTGAGTTGCAATTCATACGGATTGTTTTTCAACTCAGGGCCCACTGGAATAAGCTCTGTTAGCGGCGGTGTAGGAAACTCAAACGGTCCTGGCGATATCAATGGTCCGGCGTTCAATGCAGATTTATCTGTAACGGCCGGTCAAACCTATGCCCTCGTGGTAATGAATTGGTCGAATAGTCCCAATGGATATACCATCGATTTTTCCAATTCATCCGCTTCGCTGTACGACAATATTGCTCCAACTGTTCAAAGCATTACAGCTTCGTGCAGCACCCCGGGTATCGAAATTACCTTCAGTGAAAACCTGGTGACCACGTCTATTCAGAATTCAGATTTCTTAATTACCGGACCAAATGGAAACATCACGATTACCTCGGTAAGTATTCCAAATCCAAACTCACCTGGAAATTCAGTAATCACCCTCATTCCTGCCACTTCTCCATTGCCCGCAGGTGATTACACGCTATCACTAACTACCAACGCAGGCTTTGTAAATGATCCTTGTGGAAATACCGCAACAGGTGATTTCACTTTCACCGTTGATCCAAATTTAGCTAGCGTAGATGCAGGGGCAGATATCGTAATATGCCCTGATTCATCCACTGTCCTATCCGCAACAGGAAACTTTACTTCTGTGCAATGGACCGGTGGGCCTGCTACTGCGAATTACACGGTGTCAAACGCCGGAAATTATCAAGTAACCGCCACCTATAACGGCTGCACGGTCACTGACGTTGTTAACGTTTCCATACTCAGCTTACCAAACTGGACTCTCGGTAATGATACCACTATTTGTAACGATCATCCCGCTCAACTTACAAATATTCAAACCATACTCTGGGAAGATGGTAGTACCGGAAACACGTATACGGTCCCCACTTCGGGATATGTCAGCGCTGTTTACACCTATCAATTTTGTCCTATCATTGACTCAATCCTAGTCACCCTAGAAACAGCCCCTATTCTAAATTTTGGAAACGACACCACCCTTTGTCCAGGTGATCAACTTGTTCTAACCTCGAACCTACCTGTTTCTTGGAACAACAGTCCAACAACCAACAATTCCATCACCATTACATCCTCAGAAGAAGTCACTGCGCTCTACGCTAATGGTGTTTGCTTTGCTACCGACACGGTCTTAGTTACGTTCATTCCGCCTTTGCACATGCCCATTGCAACCAGATATGAAATCTGTTCTTCCGATTCTTTGCACCTGAATGCCGGTGGTATAGGTCACATCTTTTGGAGCACCGGGGATACCACAGCAACCTTGTCCTTAGGTGAAGAGGGTAGTTATTCAATTGCTATTTCCAACTCGTGTGAAACACTTACACAAAACTTTGTACTTCAATTAAACGATTGTGAAAATTACGCCTATGTTCCCAACTCATTCACTCCAAATCAAGATGGTGTAAACGATGTGTGGATGCCCATTTTAAACAATGTACTAGAAGCGAAAACAACGGTGTTTAATCGGTACGGCGCACCAATATTCTATTCCAATTCTGCTACACCCATTTGGGTTGGCGATGTAAATGACGGTACTTATTTCGCACCAGACGGAGTGTACGAATACCGCATTGAATTAAGATTCAGAAACAGCGAGGCGAAAACTCTGATGGGTCACATAACCCTTATCAGATAACTAGCGAACCAGAATTATAGTTCCTCGACGTTCTATAGATGGTTCTAATTTCGACAATTGAACTTTTAACAAATACGTATAAGCGTCTGGTTCGGCATAGTGGTTTCCTCCGCGAACATTGCCTATCCAAGGCTCATTCGGATTAGAGGTTTCAAACACCACATCGCCCCAACGATTAAACACTTGGAAAGAATACGGTTGTCCGTCATCCATACCCGTAATAATCGGTAAGAACACGTCATTGGTTCCATCATTATCAGGTGTAAATGAGTTTGGGATATAAATGAATTGCTGTTCGTCTAGAGTAATCGTATAACATTGGTAATCCGTGCATCCGCCTGTTCCGGTTACCTCCAAACATGCTTGGAAATTTCCACTGGCTTCAGCAGGAATCAAGTAAGTCACATCTTCAGCAGTGAAGTTCTCGCCGTTAATGGTCCAGTTGAATTGCAAGCCTCCAACAGAAAGGTTGTTAAAGTCCACTTGCGTAGCAGCCATGGGCAATGACGGAGACCATTCAAATGAAGCAGACGGATTAAGAACGGTACAAATCATATCGTTCTGAGTTAAGGTGTTGGTACAGCCATTTCCGTCAGTAATAACGATTCCAACATCAAAGCAATGATTTCCCTCGAAACTATAAGTGAAATTGTTTCCGCTACCTTCATTCGATCCGTCAATAACCCATACACAGCTAGTACCTGCTGGGGTTGAGGTGTTGGTTAAGGAAACAGAAAGTGGTGAACATCCTGCATTCACATTCGAAGTGAAATTAGGTACCGGCAACCCATTCACTAACACCTGAACATCATCGTGCGTGGTACATCCGTTGTTGTTGATATCATAATTGAAGACGTACGTACCAGGGCCTAAATTGCTAGGACTAATCTGTCCACCAGCAGTAATTGGGTCTCCGGTCCAAACACCTCCGGGGCTTGCAGCAATTAAGTTAAAGTTCGCGGCATCTTCACAAAATGGTCCTGCATTCGTAATCGTAGGATTCAAATTCGCATATACCTGAATATTCTCGGTGAACACACGAGGACAAGCACCCGCCGTGGTGTAGGTTACGGTGTATAAGGCTTCCGCCAAGGTTGAAGAACCAAAGGTTCCCAATGAACTTGAAACGATGCCTGTTCCTGTCCAAGCACCCCCAGTAGAAGCTGCTGTTAATGTTTGAGGTAAGTCCACTTGGCAGAATGGCCCCGCGGGGGTAATGGTTCCATCGAAAACCTCATTGACGGTGATTTGCAAAGAATCGGTATCTGGGCAGTTTCCGGTTACATCATATCTCACCCAATAGCTACCTGGGATTAATGACGTTGGGTCGAAGGTTCCACTTGCAGAAGCGCTTCCTGACCAGGTTCCTCCAGCATCAGCTGTGGTTAAGCTAAATGCGGGTACATCGTTACAAACGGCGCTTACCGGTGTAATTGTGGCATCACCGTTCGTATAAACAATGACGTTTTCTGTAGAGTTTCTAGGACAGTTACCCGGAGTGGTGTAAGTAATGGTATAGGTGTTACCGGGTAATGTTGCAGGACCAAAAGCGCCTGTTGATGCATTCGTAATAGGGGTTCCAGACCAGGTTCCACCTGGTGTTGCAGCGGTCATGGTTACAGGCAAATCATATTGACAGAACGGACCTGCCGGAGTAATGGTTCCGTCAACTACATCCCAAACAATAATATCTTGACTATCCGATGAAACACATGTTCCCGGAATTTGATAAGTTATGGTATAAGTATTAGGGCCAATAGATGGATCAAAGTTTCCGGTTGGTGTAACGCCAGTACCCGACCAAATTCCGCCAGGTGAAGCCGCACTTAAATTAAATGCTGGCATGTCTTCACATACTGGACTAACAGACGCAATAGTTGCGTCGGGAACAGGAATAATGTTTACTTGTAGTAAGTCAGAACTTGAGCACATTCCGTTCGCAACAGTGAGGGTATAATCTGATGTTATGTCTGCTGTAAAATTCGGAGTTAACGAACTAGCCAAACTTAAGTCCGTTGCGGGCGACCACGTAATGGTTTCCGTTCCTGTTGTAGAGTTTGTAAATGAGCCAGCAAAAGCCTGACTAGCACCTTGGCATATGGTAAAATCAGCACCCGCATTAGCCTGTGGCGTGCTTATCACTTGAAAAAAAGTGTTGTCTGAGCTTCCACACTGACCCGGAATGGTATAGGTCACATTAGCGGGACCTGAGCCTGCAACAACAGGGTCAAACACGCCTGCAACGGCATCAGTAATTCCATTTCCACTCCATGTTCCACCCGCGTCTGCTGCTGTCAAGGTAACCGGAGAACCGTTATCACAGAGAGAAGAAATATCAGTAATTGTAGCGTCGCTCATGGCCACAGCAGTTACAGTGTATGTTACCGCTGGTCCAGTGCAAGATCCGTTTGTTGGCGTACCACTGAACGTCGCAACGAGTGGCGTAGTTGAGGTGTTTGTAGCAGTAAACGAAGGAACCGCGCTGGTTCCACTACCCGCAACCCCCACAGCAGGATTGTCGCAGGTCCAATCAACTGTAGCGGGCGATGAGGTTACCCAGTTCACCTGTGGAACCGTGCTGCCGTTACAATATACATTTGAACTTGGAATATTCGTAATTACTGGACCTGGATTAACCGTCACAGAAATAGTGCCCGGGGTGCCAATGCAAGAACCATTCACAGGCGTAACGGTAATTGTGGCGTTAATAGCTGTTGATCCATTATTGGTGGTTGCAAAAGAGGGAATGTTCCCTGTTCCGCTTGCAGGTAAACCAATGCTAGGCTGATTATTAACCCAATTGAATGTGGTATTCGCAGGGGTTCCTGTAAAGGTCAAATCCGGAATGCTTACCCCCGCACACACAGTGTATGATCCGGAAATAGTCGCGGTTGGTGGCGTACCCACCGTCACAACAATACTACCCGTAGTGGTACATCCGTTCTGTAAGACGGTAATATTATAGGTACCTGGAGTTGGATTAGGCAACGGTTGAGGGTTCAAATTAGCTCCTGTTCCAAGAAATGCCCAACCACTTCCTGGAGGTCCAGTCCAAGCAACAATTCCTCCGGTGGCACCACTATTCATAACTAATGGGCTTCCCGCACAAAGAGGACTGTTTGAAGTTGGATTTAGCGTTGGAGTTGGGTTTACAACAACTGTAGTAGAGGCTGTACATGTTGCAACACCAGTAGCGGTAACAGTATAAACACCTGCATTCGCCGCTGTTGATGCGGGAATAGAAACGTTTTGACCCGTTGCCGTATATCCATTTGGCCCGGTCCAAGTATAAGTCGTCGGACTTCCAACGTTCGAACCCGTAGCATTACCCGCCGTAAGTACGATGGTTGCTCCTGCGCAATAGGGACCGGTATTGTTCGCCGTCACAGTGCAAAAAGGAGCACAAGACACCCCAGAAGTTCCAGAAATAGCAATGCTATTGGTGGTTGAACCACCCGCCCAGTTCGTAAAAAGAATCACATAAAATGACCCCGCTGTGGCGTTGATGGTAAATGAATTATTTGCAGCAGTTGAGAAACTACAGCTTATAGGAGCGGTCGTAAGACCCGCACAAGCAGTAGATAAAGAAGTAAAAGGTCCCCAAACTGCGTAATCTTGGTCAATCGCAGGGCTGGCCGTTTGATTGATGTTGATTGTCCCAGTTGCGGTGGCTTGAACATAGAAAAAAGAAGGGTTCGGCTGGCCACCTAAACACCCGTAATTATTTCCAGCAGGTGCCGTACCTGTCCCAACCGGGGCACTATATGACGTACTAGCACCAAGACACTGCGCGCCGGCACAATTTCCCGAAGTTTGAGCCAACAAATGGATACTTGGGGTAATCAGGGAGAGGAATAATACTAAGTATGCTGTTAAGGTTTTCACGTTCTTCAATGCTTCAATCACTAGTAAAGACAAAATTCACAAGCCTTGGTTGCTTAATGAAGCTTTAATCTTTAGTTAATCTTCAAATATAAAAGATTTTTTACTTTGAAACGCGCTCTTCATAGAGCAATTCAGCATTTTCATTGAACACCTGAATGTGCATGACCTCATTGCTCAACTCAAAAACCATAAAACCTGATCGTCCGGCTGCAAAATCTGTAAATTCAAAAGGTGCGTTAATTGGGCGAGCAATGCCTCCTGCACCACAAACAACATAACGCGTATTCGTGGAATCGGGATGATGAATTTGTAAGTCATGTTCATGTCCGGCTAAATACATGGCCACATCATTTCTTTCCATCATTGGCTTCAATTTCGCTATATACTGACGTTGATTTTTGCGTAAACCACATGTGTAAACCGGATGGTGTCCAACGACAATTTTCCAATTGGCTGTTGAACGCGTTAACAAAGAATCTAACCAGTGTGTCTGCCCTAGGGTGTCGGAAGGAATCAAATCCGGATAGGTCAAGGGCGATGCATGAACCGAGCGGACTAAATCTTCTTGATACGGATTGGTGTCTAAAAAATAGAAGTCTGCGTGGTTTCCCAACCCATAATAAAACGATTTAGAAAAATACCGGGAAGGCATTGTCCAACGACTACTCTGCTGCGAATAAGCAATTTCAGCATCAACATCCTCCTTGTAATCATGATTTCCTAAAACGACATACCACGGACAAAACAACCCACTTCCTGAATAAATAGATTCGAACGAAGCTTGCCATTGTGGATCTTGCGTCGAACTTACACCAGAAGGATAAAAATTATCTCCCACACTAATAATGAAGTCATACGGACATTGATTCGCAATGGTGTTCATCGCCTCTGCTACTTTAGCCTGATTTCCAGCGCCTGCAACTCCCCAGTCTCCAACAACTGCAAATCGTAACATTTCATCGTCACAAGCTCCTGGGTTTGGACAATCCTCGGAATTAGTTCTGCAGCTTAACAATGCGATAAGAAATACGAACAGTAAATAATTACGCATCAGAAGAAGTGTTGAAGTTATTTTTCAAAAATAGCACGCATTCGTTTTAATTTTGGCTTAATATGTTAAAACAAAGTCTTCAACTAAAACTTCAACAGCGTCTTTCCCCGCAGCAGATTCAATTAATGAAAATGCTTCAAATTCCTACCATGGAATTAGAGCAACGCATTAAAGAAGAAATGGAAAGTAATCCGGCTTTAGAAGAAGGAAGTGATGAAAAGGAAGAAGACGAAAAAAGCGAAGACGAGTTCGAGGAGGAAGAAAACAACAACGACGACAACGATGAATTCGACCTTTCCGAATACCTTTCCGATGACGATGTTCCTGATTATAAGTTAAATGCAAACAACAACAGTCCCGATCAGGAAGACCGCGACATTCCCATTGGAGGCGGTAACACATTTCATGAGTTGTTGTATGCACAAATCGGACTTCGAGAGTTAGACGAAGATCAAATTCAACTAGCCGAATACCTTATTGGAAATCTTGACGACAATGGCTATCTAAGACGAGAGCTACAGGCGGTTGTAAACGATTTAGCCTTTGCACTTAACATCTCTACTTCGGTACAAGAACTAGAGGTAATTTTAAAGGAAATTCAAGAGCTAGATCCTGCTGGTGTTGGTGCGCGTGACTTGCGTGAATGCCTTTATATTCAGCTGAAGCGAATGGAAGCCAGTTCGCCACAAATTGAATTGGCAAAAACCATTATCGTTAAACACTTCGATGAATTCACCAAAAAGCACTACGAAAAAATTGCGAAACGTTTAGGTATTAGCGATGAGGAAATAAAACCCGCTATTGAAATTATTCTGCACCTAAATCCTAAGCCCGGAAACAGTATGCAAGAATCTGTTCGCGCCGTGCAGCACATCATTCCAGATTTCATGCTCATTGTTGAGAACGATGAATTTCGTTTACAGCTAAATGGTAAAAACGCCCCAGACTTACGCATAAGCAAAGAGTACAAGGGAATGCTTGAACACTATGCTAAAACCAAAACAAAAGACGCGAAAGCTAAAGAAGCTCTAGCCTTTGTAAAGCAAAAAATAGACAGCGCTAAATGGTTTATCGACGCAATAAACCAGCGAAACAACACCCTTATGGTGTGCATGGAATGTATCCTAGAATATCAACGTGAGTTCTTCTTAAGTGGCGATGAAACCAAGCTGAAACCCATGATTCTTAAAGACATTGCAGATCGCGTGAACATGGATATTTCCACCATCAGTCGAATGGCGAACAGTAAGTACATTCAAACACCTTATGGAACCTACCTTTTGAAGTATTTCTTTGCAGAAAGTTTATCTACAGACGAAGGAGAAGAGGTGAGTTCGCGCGAAGTGAAACAAATACTGAAAGACGCCATCGCCGGAGAAGCCAAGCGCAAACCTCTTACCGACGAAAAATTAGGTAAGCTTCTGAACGAAAAAGGATATAACATTGCAAGAAGAACCGTGGCTAAATACCGCGAGCAACTTGGAATTCCAGTAGCCCGATTAAGAAAAGAACTCTAATGAAAGAATCTGTTGTAATTAAACTTTCGAAATTTCTTTCGTTGTTGTTCCATCCGCTTGGTATGCCGTTGGTCATCTATGTACTTATACGCTGGATAGACCCTTATTATATCGCACCTGTGGAAGCGGATTTTTTTGTTTTCCTTCTTCTCATCATCAACATTGTAATGCCCGCAGTCAGCATACTCATCATGATTCGCTTCGGAATACTTTCGAGTATTGATCTGAGAAAGCGCGAAGAACGATGGGGCCCCTATTTGCTAGTTATTCTCTATTACATCCTATCCTACTGGGCACTCCGATCATACGGACCCCTATTGCCCTCAGAAGTATTCTCATTTGTAATTTCAGTAATCGTATCGCTGGTTATTTCGTTAATCATTAACCGCTACTGGAAAATTAGCGTTCACATGCTTGGACAGGGGGGCGTATTCGGATCGTTAATTAGTTTGAATATTCTGCACCGTTCCGACGTTTCAATCTTCGTTATTCTGACTCTTATAATGGCGTCACTCACTGCTTATTCTAGATTAAAACTGAATGCGCACACACACGCTCAAGTGTACGCAGGATTTACATTGGGATTTCTGTGTAATCTCTTGGTGTTAAGCACCCAAATCTATATTTAAAAGACAGCGTTGCTTCCACTTCCAGGCGTGATTCAATGCCTCTTCTAACGTGTACTTAGCACTCCAACCTAACAGGTTTTCAGCCTTGGCAGATGACGCCCAAATGCGCTCAACATCGCCCGCTCTTCGTGGCGCGTGTGCAACATTCACAACCAGTTCATTCACTCGTTCAAAAGCGCGAAGGACCTCTAAAACCGAATAGCCTTTTCCCACCCCCAAATTGAACACATCACAAGGCGTTTCTTGTTGGAAATCTAAAGCAAGCACATGTGCACAAGCAAGGTCAACCACATGAATGTAATCGCGAATGCACGTGCCATCTGGTGTTTCATAATCGTCACCAAAAATGTAAAAAGTTTCGCGTTCACCACTTGCTACTTCACACAAGAGCGGAACAAGATTAGTTGGAACACCTGTATAAGACTCTCCAATTTTTGAAGACGGATGAGCCCCAATCGGATTGAAATAACGAAGTATTACTGCGGGTAGCTCATTTGCCTTTGAAGCAATAATCTCTTCACAAGACTGCTTGGTTTTACCATAGACCGAAACCGCAGGCATAAGCGGAGTGGTTTCAGAAACAGGATTCACCTCTGGGTTTCCATACACCGTGCAAGAGCTAGAAAAAACAAATTTCGTAACCTCAAATTCAACTGCCAATTTCATAACAACCTCGGTAGAACCCACGTTGTTCTGAAAATACAATTCCGGCTTTCGCTCAGACTCTTCAACAGATTTGAACGCAGCAAAATGTATGATCGATGAAATCCGATAAGATTCAAATACAAGTCGCATGGCAGACTCATCGCGGCAATCAGCCTCAACAAAAGGAACAGATTCACCAACCAACTCCTCAATGCGATGCAAAAAAGAAAGGTGGCTATTTGAAAAATTATCTACAATAACAGGGGAATAGCCCGCAGCAATTAGTTCAACAACCGTATGCGATCCAATATAACCCAGACCACCAGTAACCAGTATGTAGCTTTTGCCTTCCGTCATCTCTCAACGCGAATATACACCCCTTTCATTTCCATTTTGTAACCTTTTCCCGACTCTATCCGTAACACCACAAAATTGGTTAATTATGAAGCGATTTTCCTCTGACAGCTCAATGCAGCACACATACTTGGTTAGACTTCTTAATGGAAACGTTGAGATGGCTAAAAACATCGTGGATGATATCATTAATCAAATTCCATGGTGCTTAGATCAAGTGGAAAACCACCTCGATTCTGACAATAAAGAAGAGGCTATTCTTTATGTCCTCAAAGCTAAAAGCGCTTTTACCGTTCTTCAGGGTCAACAATTGGCCAATGAATTCGTAGAGGTTGAAGCCCTAGCTAAAGAAGGCAATTGGACGATCTTTCAAAATAGATTCGGTCATATCAAAGAACGCTCAATCAGCTTCATTAACGAGCTCAAATCCGCGGCTTAATACCGAAGTCATTTTTGAACTAACTTGCGGCTGTGACAGCTGAAGAACTCAAACATCTCGTACAAAATACCCAACCCGTTCATCTCGTGCGACATTGCGACGTGGAGGACGGTATTTTGCGCATTCACTCGGCAGAGGCTATCGCTTATATTCAAGCATACCAGCAGCAAGCAAAAAACATGAATGTCGTGAAATTCGTCCCTGCATCAGGGGCCGCTACACGCATGTTCTCTGGAATTTCAGCTGTTGATTTCGATAATATCAGTACCGACGCCGAGTCGTTTTTTCTGAATCTAGAGAAACTACCTTTCTTTCGTGCGTTGCAGCGTGAAATTGAAAGGCAGGGATTAGAATATTTTCGGTTAAAAGAAGAGGGACGATGGAACAGAATTATTCATACCATTCTTAGTTCAGATCACTTAGGCTACCTCACCATTCCCAAAGGCCTCGTGCCTTTTCACACCTACAACAACGCGTGCAGAACGGCCTTCGCTGAACACCTTATTGAAGGCGCTTCCTATTTAGACCCGGTTAAACATCATGAAATTCATTTCACCATTGATGTCCACTACAAAAATCAAATCGCTGAACACATAACGCAATTTCAAAACGAATTTCCCAACGCTATTCAACAGGTTAGCTACAGTGTTCAAAATCC